>VOFJ01002742.1_pt1 | contig 48100 bp, 82 predicted proteins | sample 5384081 | NCBI WGS metagenome assembly VOFJ01 (sample SAMN12384729, study PRJNA508395) | human gut metagenome | isolation source: healthy gut I | host: Homo sapiens
CTCGGTATTGCGCTTCGTTCAGTTACATGCTCCGAAATTAGAAGTTGTGATTACATGGATGAAGTGGCATTAAATGTTTCCATTCCCGTAACCCGTGTCAGACAGACAGGAAAAAAACTTTCTCTTATGGCGACCGGGCTTTCCGGCGGACATTCCGGCAGTGAGATCGATAAAGAACATGGAAATGCAATCTTTTGATGGGACGCCTACTGTATGGAATCTTTTTTGCGTTCCCCCGTTTGGAATTCTCACTTTGCATGGTGGGTTAAAGGACAATGCAATTCCAAGAGAATGTGAGGCAGAAATCCTGATTCCGGCAGAAAATACGCAGATTGTCTGTGAATATGTAAAAAGAACTGAATGAAATATTAAAAAAAGAACTGGTGGAAACAGATCCGGGCGTGCAGGTGCTGATAGAAGAACAGGGCAATGCTGAAGCGGAAATATTAGATTATCATTCGGTAAGCCGTGTGATTTTTTTTATCTGCGCAATGTGCCAAACGGAATTCAGCATATGAGCCAGCTGTTAAACGGTCAGGTAGAAACTTCCTTAAATCTTGGAATTCTGGAATTAAAAAGAAGATGCCTTGACGTCGCTTACTTCGATCCGAAGCAGTGTAAAAAACCCGCAAAGAAGATCTGTGTGCACGTGTTACGATGCTTGTGGAGATGCTTGGAGGAGAAGCAGAAGTGGAAGGTGATTATCCGGCGTGGGAGTATCGCACGGATTCTGCGCTGCGTCCGCAGGTAGAAAAAAGTATACGAAGAGCTGTTTCATAAAAAAACCTGTATTTTCCACGATTCATGCAGGGCTGGAGTGTGGCCTTCTTTCTGAAAAAAATTCCGGATCTCGACTGCGTTTCTTTCGGACCGGACAATTTTGACATTCACACGCCAAAAGAGCATTTATCCATTTCTTCTACCGCAAGAGTATGGGATTTCCCTTGTTGCATTTCTGCAACAGGCAAACGTATGATTCGCCTGGACAAATTCCTGGCGGATTCCGGCGTCGGCACACGCACCGATGTGAAAAAACGAATCCGCGAGGGACGAATTACGGTAAATGATGCGGTGGCAAAGAAACCGGATCTTAAGGTTGATCCGGAACAGGATCAGATTCTGTTTGATCATCGTCCGGTGATTTATGAGAAGTATTCCTATTATCTCTTTCATAAACCGGCGGGCTGTGTGACGGCAAGATGTGACCGGTTAAACCGGACGGTTATGGATTTCTTCCCGGAGTCCATGCGAAAAGAGTTTGCACCGGTCGGAAGACTGGATAAGGATACGGAAGGTTTTTGCTGATTACAAATGACGGAGAACTCACGCATCGCCTGCTGTCACCGGCTTACCATGTCAAAAAAACGTATTTTGTACAGGTAGATCAGAAAATTCCGGATACGACGGCAGGACAATTTGCAGAGGGCGTGGACATCGGCGATGAGAAGCGCACACTTCCGGCAGATCTCAAAATCCTTGGGAACCGTGAGGCGGAACTTACGATTTCGGAAGGCAGATTTCACCAGGTGAAGCGTATGTTTGCGTCGGTTGGATGTAAGGTGACATATCTGAAACGGATCTCCATGGGAACACTTACACTTGGAACATTAGAAAAGGCAACTTACCGTAAACTTACGGAACAGGAACTGGCTTCCCTGAAAAAAAGAAGCGGAAAATAAACAATCATCAGGAGTATAAAATTATGTACGAAGGGTATCTGCCGATTTCAAAACAGGATATGCAGGAACGCGGGATTAAACAGCTGGATTTTGTATATGTGTGCGGAGACGCATATGTAGATCATCCGTCTTTTGGTCATGCAATCATTGCCAGACTGCTGGAGGCACATGGCTATACGGTGGGGAATCATTGCGCAGCCGGACTGGAAGGATGATGCTTCTATTTCCGTGCTTGGCGTTCCAAGACTTGGCTTTTTTTGGTTTCTGCCGGAAATATGGATTCCATGGTGAATCATTATTCGGTTTCGAAAAACGCCGCGCAAAGGATTCCTACACACCGGGCGGCGAGATGGGAAAACGTCCGGATTATGCGACCGTGGTGTACTGTAATCTGATCCGGCATACATACAAGAAGACCCCCGATCATTATCGGCGGCATAGAAGCCAGCCTTCGCAGAATGGCTCATTATGATTACTGGTCCAACAAGGTGAAACGTTCGATCCTGCTTGATTCCGGTGCAGATCTGATTTCTTATGGAATGGGAGAACACAGTATCATTGAAATCGCAGATGCATTGAATGCCGGAATCGATGTGCATGATATTACCTTTATTGACGGAACCGTATTTAAAACAAAAAACCGTGATCTGATCTATGATGCCATCGAGTTACCGGATTATGATGAGATCAAAGAAAATAAGCGTTCGTTTGCGCAGAGTTTTTATAAGCAGTACTGCAATACGGATCCATTTTCCGGAAAGCGCCTGTTTGAGCCTTACGGTGGAACCACATTTGTTGTACAGAATCCACCGGCAAAGCCCATTGACACAGACGGAAATGGATGAAGTCTATGCACTTCCGTATATGCGGAATTATCATCCGTCATATGAAAAAGACGGAGGGGTTCCTGCGATCCGGGAGATTAAGTTTTTCCCCTGATCAGCAACCGCGGATGTTTTGGCGGATGCAGTTTCTGTGCGCTTACGTTCCATCAGGGGGCAGAATTATTCAGACGAGAAGCCACGAGTCGATCATTGATGAGGCAAAACAGATCATTCAGGAACCGGACTTCAAAGGGTATATCCATGATGTCGGAGGGGACCTACGGCGAATTTCCGTGCACCGGCATGTAAAAAGCAGATGACGAAGGGAGCCTGTCCGACGAAACAGTGCCTGTTCCCAAAACCATGTAAGAATCTGGAAGTAGATCATAAGGATTACATTGCCCTGCTGAAAAAGCTGCGGGTGCTTCCGGGTGTGAAAAAAGTATTTATCCGTTCGGGTATCCGGTTTGATTATCTGATGTATGATAAGGATCGTACATTTTTGCGGGAACTGTGCGAGCATCATGTGAGCGGGCAGTTGAAGGTGGCACCGGAACATATCAGCAATACCGTTTTACAGAAACTGGGAAAGCCAAGTGTGGAAGTGTATAACAGTTTTGTAAAAGCGTATAAAAAGATATGAATAAAAAATCGGAAAAGAGCAGTATCTTGTGCCGTATCTGATGTCTTCCCATCCGGGATCGACGCTGAAAGAAGCGGTTGAACTGGCAGAGTATCTGCGGGATTTAGGTTACATGCCGGAACAGGTACAGGATTTTTTATCCGACACCGTCAACGATTTCTACCTGCATGTATTATACAGGACTGGACCCGCGGACAATGGAACCTGTATATGTGGCAACCAATCCGCATGAAAAAGCCATGCAGCGTGCACTGATCCAGTATCGCAACCCGAAAAATTACGATCTGGTACATGAAGCATTAATCAAAGCAGGACGTCAGGATCTGATCGGATTTGATTCCAAATGTCTGATCCGTCCGCGCCGGCCGAAAAAAAAGACGCGGGTACTTCCTACCGGTCATCCAGACAGGGAAAGAAGGCACCGGCAGGCAAGGCTGCTGCCGGAAAGATGGTGACCGCAAAACACAAAAAAGAAAACCATCCGCAACATCCATAAAAAGAAGTAGGAAACGTTATGAAAACATTTACCATCGGCACGAATGATGCCAACCAGCGGTTTGATAAATATTTAAAAAAACTGCTGCCCAATGCATCGGTCAGTTTTTTATATAAGATGCTTCGAAAAAGAATATTACTTTGGACGGAAAAAAGCGACCGGGAAGGAGACGCTGCAAAAAGGCGCGCAGGTAGCGGTGTTTTTCAGTGATGAAACACTGCATAAATTTATGCAGGATACAAAAAAACTGCAGGAAGAGTTTCACATGCTGCAGCGTCTGCCAATGAAGGGGCTTTCCATCATTTATGAAGATACGGATATTCTCATCGCGGATAAGCCATACAATATGCTTTCCCAAGAAAGCAAAAGAACAGGATCTGTCTGCCAATGAATATCTGCTCGGCTATCTGATCCGGAGCGGGGCGCTTTCTCTGGAGACATTCGGCACGTTTCGTCCGTCAGTGTGCAACCGGCTGGACCGCAATACGACAGGACTTCTTCTGATGGGCAAAACGCTTGCCGGCGCGCAGATGCTTTCCGAGGGGCTGCGGGAACGTACCATTCATAAATTTTACCGTGCCATTGTATCCGGGAACGTTACAAAACCGGTACATCTGTCCGGATGGCTTATCAAAGACGAACATACCAATCAGGTAAAGATTCTGACACAGGAACAAAAAAAAGATGCTGTACGGATTGAGACTTCTTATACGTCCGTACAGGCGAAAGGAACATGCAGTCTGTTGGAAATCTGCCTGATTACCGGAAAACACATCAGATTCGTGCACATCTGGCATCTGTCGGTCATCCGGTTATCGGAGATCGCAAGTATAAAAACCCGTCAGTGAATCACAAATTTTTTATGGTACCTTTCATGTGGATCATCAGCTGCTTCATGCGTATCGTCTGGAATTTCCGGACGGAAGAGTTTTTACTGCTCCGATGCCCGAAATATTTAAAGAAATTATGGAAAAGGAGCGTGGATAGCAGATGCCGACCTGGAACTCAAGAGGACTGCGGGGATCAACACTGGAGGATCTTTTAAACCGTACAAACGAAAAATATGCACACAACGGTCTGGCGCTGATCCAGAAGATCCCGACACCGATTACTCCTATTAATATTGATAAAGAAACCAGACACATCACACTTGCTTATTTTGATCAGAAGAGTACTGTTGATTATATTGGGGTTGTGCAAGGAATTCCTATTTGTTTTGATGCAAAAGAATGCAACACCGACACCTTTCCGCTTGCCAATGTTCATCCGCATCAGGTGGCTTTTATGGAGCAGTTTGAAAAGCAGGAGGGAATAGCGTTTCTTCTGATATCTTTTACGCACAGGGAGGAATTTTATTATCTGCGTTTTTCCGATCTGGAGAAGTTCTGGAACCGGGCTCTGGATGGTGGACGGAAAAGCTTTCGGTATGAGGAGCTGAATCCGGCCTATTTTCTGCCAAAGGTATCAGGGGTACTGATTCCCTATCTTCAGGTTCTCCAGAAGGATTTAGAGGACAGGGATTGACAATCTTTGGAATATTTCTTATAATAGCGTTGTTTCATGTGCTACCAAATTATCACGGTATCACTTTTTAAAATAGTAAAGCGAGAGGTTCGATTATGACAGACCAGATGTTACATACGCCGGACGGAGTCCGGGATATTTATAACGGAGAGTGCAAACAGAAACTACTGTTGCAGGAGAGATTACACGATGTATTGCGTCAATATGGATATCGTGATATTCAGACACCAACGTTTGAATTTTTTAATATTTTTGGAAAAGAAATCGGTACAACACCATCCAAAGATCTGTATAAGTTTTTTTTTTGACAAGGACGGAAGCACGCTGGTACTTCGTCCGGATTTTACTCCATCTATTGCAAGAAGTGCTGCAAAGTACTATACCGAAGATGATATGCCGGTAAAACTTTGTTATATGGGAAACACATTTATCAATTCCAACGCGTATCAGGGACGCTTAAAGGAAACGACACAGTGCGGTGCGGAGCTGATCGGAGACGGAACGGTTGCCGCTGACGCAGAAATACTTGCCATGGTAGTGGAGTCCCTTCTTTTCGAGCGGACTGAAAGAATTTCAGATCTCGGTGGGACATGCACAGTTTTTCCGCGGGCTGGCAGAGGCGGCAGGACTTGATGAGGAACAGCAGCAGGAATTAAGAGAACTGCTTGCCAATAAAAATTATTTCGGTGTGGAAGAAATGGTAGAGGGAATGCATTTAAATGACACGTTAAAGAAACTGTTTTCCCTTCTCGGAAGTTTTGAGACACAGGTAGAAGAACTTGCTGAGGCAAAGTCTCTTGCTTCGGATTACCCGAACATTCTTTCCGCAATTACTGATCTGGAAAAACTCGGATCGTTTCTGCGGTTATACGGAATTGAAAAAATACGTTTCGTTTGAACTCGGAATCATCAGCAATTACCATTATTATACCGGTATTATTTTTGCAGGATATACGTTTGGAACAGGAGAACCTGTGGTAAAGGGAGGACGCTATGACAGGCTGCTTACATATTTCGGAAGAAAAGCACCGGCCATTGGTTTTGCCATTGTTGTGCACCAGCTTCTTTCCGCTCTTTCCAGACAAAAGATCACACTTCCGTCCGAGGAGAAAAATCAGATGATCGTTTACGCGGAAAGTAAGATTGCGGAAGCAGTAGAAAAAAGCGAAAGAACTTCGCGCTCAGGGAATTTCGGTTTCTCTGATCCAGATGCAGGAAGGCCGGAGCAAAGATGATTATCTGAGCTATGCCATGAAGGATCACGTTTCAAAAAAAGTAGAATTTATAGAGGAAGCATAGGAGGAGATCATGGAAGAAAAAAGAGATATCTGACGTTTGCACTGGGGAAAGGGACGTCTGGCAAAAAAAGACACTCGAACTGTTTGAAAAAATAGGAATCACCTGTGATGAGATCCGTGATCCGGATACCCGTAAACTGATCTTTGTCAATGAGGAACTTGGACTTCGGTTTTTCCTTGCCAAGGGACCGGATGTGCCCACTTATGTAGAGTATGGTGCAGCCGATATTGGAATTGTCGGAAAAGACACGATTTTAGAAGAGACGAGAAATATTTATGAAGTGCTGGATCTTGATTCGGAAAATGCAAAATGTGCATCTGTGTGAACCGGAAAGTGCTGCGGAACTTTTGCAGCATCATGAGCGGATCCGTGTTGCAAGCAAGTATCCGATTATTGCCAAGGATTATTTTTATAACAAAAAACATCAGACGGTTGAGATTATCAAGCTGAATGGTTCCATCGAACTTGCACCGATCGTTGGACTATCAGAGGTAATCTGTGATATAGTAGAGACAGGTACGACCTTGCGTGAAAACGGGCTGACGGTGTTAGAGGAAGTTTGTCCGCTTTCTGCACGCGTGGTCGTAAACCAGGTAAGTATGAAAATGGAAAATGAACGAATCACAAAAAACTGATCCGCGATTTGAAAAAAGTCATTTAGGAGGGACATCATGAGAATTTTAAAACTTACAGAGGATACCAGAAAAGATATTCTGCAGAATCTCTTAAAAAAAAGAAGCCCGAATAATTACGGTGAGTTTGAAGGCCGTGTAAACGCCATTATTGAAGAAGTGCGAAATAACCGCGATCAGGCAGTTTTTAATTATACCAAGCAGTTTGACGGCGCGGACATCAATGCCGGCAATATTCTTGTAACAGAAGAAGAGATTGCCGAGGCCTATGAGCAGGTTGACACGACATTGCTTGCAGTGATCCGCAAGTCTCTTGTAAATATCAAAAAATATCATGAAAAACAGGTACAGAATTCCTGGTTTACGACAGAGGACGGTATCATTCTTGGACAGAAAGTTACCGCACTTGCAACGGTTGGTGTCTATGTTCCGGGCGGAAAGGCCGTGTATCCTTCTTCCGTACTGATGAATGTTCTTCCGGCAAAAGTTGCGGGGAGTAGACCGTATTGTAATGTGTACGCCACCAGGCAAAGATGGAAAAGTATATCCTTCCACTCTGGTTGCAGCCAAAGAAGCCGGAGTTGATGAGATCTATAAAGTCGGTGGAGCACAGGCAATTGCTGCCATGGCATTTGGAACCGAGAGTGTGCCAAAGGTTGACAAGATTGTCGGACCGGGAAATATTTATGTCGCACTTGCCAAAAAAGCTGTTTATGGCTATGTCAGCATTGATTCCATTGCAGGAACCGAGTGAGATTTTAGTGCTTGCGGATGAGACTGCTAATCCACGCTATGTTGCCGCAGATCTGTTATCCCAGGCAGAACATGATGAGATGGCATCTGCAATTCTGATCACCACAAGCCAGAAACTTGCAGAAGAAGTATCTGCAGAGATTGATCAGTTTGTCGCAGAACTTTCCAGAAAAGAGATCATCCAGAAGTCCCTGGACAATTACGGATATATTCTTGTGGCAGATAATATGGAAGAAGCAATTGATACCGTAAATGCGATTGCATCCGAACATATGGAAATCGTCACAGCAGATCCGTTCCACGTAATGACAAAGATCCGCAATGCCGGTGCTATCTTTATCGGAGAGTATTCATCCGAGCCGCTTGGCGATTACTTTGCCAGACCAAATCATGTTCTTCCGACAAACGGAACGGCCAAGTTCTTTTCCGCACTTTCCGTGGATGATTTTATTAAAAAGTCCAGCATTATTTCTTACTCACGGGAAGCGCTTGAAAAAGTACATAAAGATATTGAGCAGTTTGCAGAATGTGAGAAACTGACCGCACATGCAAACTCCATCCGCGTTCGGTTTGAGTAGTATATGGGAAAAAGAAAGTCTAAAAAGGAGCAGATTATGGAAAAAAGAGAGATCAGCACAACACGCAAAACAAAAGAGACGGACATTCAGGTGACTTTAAATCTGGATGGAAGCGGTATTTCCCATATTGAGACAGGCATTGGATTTTTTTGATCATATGCTGGAGGGATTTTCAAAGCACGGTTTCTTCGATCTGCATATGGAATGTGATGGAGATCTTCAGGTCGACAGCCATCATACGATCGAAGACTGCGGAATCGTACTTGGAGATGCGATCAAAAAGGCATTGGGGGACAAAAGCGGAATCAAACGATTTGGAAGCTGTATCCTTCCGATGGATGAGACACTTGTTTTGCGTGCGGTAGATCTATCCGGACGTCCATATCTTGTATTTGCCGACGAATTTACTACGGAGCGTCTGGGAACACTTGATACCGAAATGATCCGTGAATTTTTCTATGCGGTCTCCTACAGTGCGGGCATGAATCTGCACATTAAGGTGTTAAGCCCCGGAAATAATCATCATATGGCAGAAGCGATGTTTAAGGCATTTGCCAGAGCTTTGGATGAAAGCGGTTTCCCATGATCCGAGAGTAAAAGGAATTCTGTCAACGAAAGGAAGTTTGTAATACATGAAACAAAAAAAACATTGTCGCGACGCTTTATTTAAAAAGATGGTCATGCAGTAAGATCCATGACCGATTTTACGCCGGTAGATGCGAATGTTTATCGACTGTGCCAGTTATACAACGACAGTGGAGTTGACAAGATCATTATTTTTGACCTGTCTACCAGCGATGATGAGCATGAAAAGAATGTCAATACGATTCGAAACATCAATCGCAACATTGATATTAAAGTATGCGCAGGAGGAAACATTAACCGTCTGGAAGACATCAAAAAACTTTTGTTTGCGGGATGCCTTCAGGTGATTTTAAATGCTTCTAAGCCTTCGAGCATCGGACTGGCGGAGGAAGCCAGTGCACGTTTTGGCAAAGACCGGATTCTGCTCTCTATCAACAATGTGGATTTTATTTTTAAGAATCAGGATTCGATTGAAAATACATTCCATGAAGCACTGGTGTTAAATCCGGAAATTCTGGATGCACTGGAAAATCTGACCAACATTCCGTATGTGGTGGAACTTCCGGATTATAATTTTGACGAGATCGTAAGGCTGCTAAAGCGGGAAAAAATCCGAGGAATTGTATCCGTTCATCAATGATACTTCAACGGATATTATGAAGTTAAAGTCTTCTCTGCTTCAGGAAGGCATCAATATGTATAATTTTGCACCGGATCTGTCCTGGGAGGATCTGAAACTGAATTCGGACGGAATGGTTCCGGTCATTGTGCAGGATTACCGTACAGATGAAGTGCTGATGCTTGCATACATGAACAAAGAGGCGTTTGATACGACAATTAATCTCGGGAAAATGACCTACTGGAGCAGAAGCCGTGATGAACTCTGGACCAAAGGCCTGACTTCCGGGCATTTCCAGTATGTGAAATCCCTGACGGCTGACTGCGACTTTGATACGATTCTGGCAAAAGTCTCCCAGGTAGGGGCTGCCTGTCACACCGGAAACCGTACCTGTTTTTTTCAATAGCATCGTACAAAAAAGAGTATGTTGAGAAAAATCCGCTGAAGGTACTTGAGAGCGTGTATGATATTATCAAGGAACGTAAAGCACATCCGCAGGATGGTTCCTATACCAATTATCTGTTTGGGAAAGGAACCGATAAGATTTTGCAGAAACTTGGGGAAGAGTGTACGGAAATTGTAATTGCAGCGAAAAAATCCGGAACCGGAAAACATCAAATACGAGATTTCCGATTTTCTGTATCACTGTATGGTGCTTATGGTGGAAAAAGGCATTACCTGGGAAGAGATTGCCAATGAACTTGCCCAGCGATAAAAAAAATAAATGTTAAGAGGTATCTATGAGAAAACTAGCTTTAAGTGACGAGATTCTGATGCAGATTGAAAAACCTGCGCGCTATATCGGTAATGAGCTGAATTCTGTAGTAAAAAGATGACACATCGCAGATTCGTTTTGCGATGTGTTTTTCCTGATGTATACGAAATTGGTATGTCACATCTTGGAATTCAGATCCTATACGACATGTTTAACCGCAGAGAGGACACCTGGTGTGAACGTGTCTATTCTCCATGGCCGGATCTGCATAAAATTATGAAGGAGCAGAATATTCCGCTGTTCGGACTTGAGTCCCAGGAACCGATCAAAAAACTTTGATTTTGTCGGTCTGACTTGCAGTATGAGATGTGCTACACCAATATTTTACAGATTCTGGATCTGGCACAGATTCCGCTTCTTTCGGCTGACCGTGGGGACGAAGACCCGATTATTTTAGGTGGAGGGACCATGTTCTTATAATCCGGAACCGATTGCAGACTTTTTTGATTGTTTTTATATTGGAGAAGGGGAGACACAGTATGATACATTTTTAAATCTCTATAAGTCGATGCGGGCATCCGGACAGTATTCAAGAAAGGCATTTCTGCATGAGGCGGCAAAAATAGAGGGCATTTATGTCCCGTCGCTGTATGAAGTCCGTTGGAAAAAAAAAAAGATGACACGATAGCGGCATTTACTCCTGTTTATGATGATATTCCGGCAACCATCAAAAAAGCAGGTGGATATGGATCTGACCGGCTCGGTTTATCCGGAAAAACCGGTGGTTCCATTTATCAAAGCAACACAGGATCGCGTGGTGCTTGAAATACAGAGGGGCTGTATCCGCGGATGCCGTTTCTGCCAGGCGGGCATGATTTACCGGCCAAACCGGGAAAAAGGGCGTAAAACGACTGAAAGAACTTGCACAAACCATGCTTGCATCGACCGGCTATGAAGAGATTTCCTTAAGTTCTCTCAGTTCATCGGATTATTCCGATCTGGAGGAACTGATCAATTTCCTGATTGAGGAGTGTGACAAAAAACATGTCAATATTTCCCCTGCCATCCCTTCGTATTGATGCCTTTTCCCTTGATATTATGCAGAAAGTGCAGGACATCAAAAAGAGCAGCCTGACATTCGCACCGGAGGCAGGTTCCCAGAGACTGCGAAATGTCATCAATAAAGGCCTGACGGTTGACAATATTCTGACCGGTTCCCATGATGCGTTTGTCGGCGGCTGGAATAAGGTCAAGTTCTACTTTATGCTTGGCCTTCCGACCGAGACAGAGGCGGATATGCGGGCGATCCCGGAACTGGCAAACGAGATTGCCGCTTTGTATTATGACACCGTGCCAAAGGAACAGAGAAACGGAAAATGCCAGATTACGATCAGTACTTCCTTTTTTGTACCGAAACCTTTTTACCCCGTTCCAGTGGGCTACCATGTTAGACCCATCAGATTATCTGGCGCGTGCAAAGATTGTCAATGATCATGTAAAGGAACAGTTAAACCACAAGAGTATCCGTTACAACTGGCATGAAGCCGATGTGACGGTATTGGAAGGAATCCTTGCGCGCGGAGACCGTAAGATTTCAAAAGCTATTCTTTATGTGTATGAACACGGCGAATTTTTCGATGCGTGGTCGGAATTCTTTCACTATGATCTGTGGCTGGAGGCATTTGCTGCATGTGGCATTGATATTGATTTTTATACCAAGAGAGCACGAAGCGACGATGAAATTTTTCCGTGGGATTTTATTGATGTCGGTGTGACAAAGGCATTTATGCTGCGTGAATGGAAAACCGCGCTCAGTGAGACGGTGACGCCAAACTGCCGGATGCGCTGCTCCGGATGTGGTGCAAGACAATTTGGAGGAGGTGTCTGCTTTGAAGATCAGGATTAAATTTCGAAAATGGGGTGTCATGAAATTCATCGGACACCTGGATATGATGCGCTATTTTCAGAAAGCGGTCCGGCGTGCAAAAAGATTGATATCCGTTATTCGGAAGGATATTCTCCGCATCAGATTATGTCCTTTGCGGCGCCGCTTGAGTCGGAATCACAAGCGATGGCGAATATTTTTGATATTGAAGTCAATGAATCCATGACATCTAAGGAGGCAGTCGCTGCACTGAATGAAACCATGGTAGATGGTGTGGAGGTTACTTCCTATGTGAAACTGCCGGATAAAGCGAAAACCGCGATGTCAATTGTGGCAGCAGCTGATTACCGGCTGAGCTAAAAGAAGGGTACGAAAGTCCGTTTTCAACGGAAGAATGGAAAAGAATCGTCAAAGAACGGTTTTTGGACAGCCCACAGTTTACCATTATCAAAAAGACGAAAAAAAGTGAACGGGAAGTGGACCTAAAACCATTGGTATACGCGTTTTCCGTTGAAGAGGAGCAGGGACGCCCGGCATTTTTCCTGCAGGTTTCTACGGGCAGTGTGGATAATATCAAACCGGAACTGGTACTTTCATCGGTTTATCAGCTTTGCGGACTGGAATACTGCGAATCCGCAATCCAGATCCACCGGCTCGAAGTTTATGCGAGGGATGAACAGGGGCAGCTGGTTGGGCTTTCCGGCATGGGAGAGGAAATTGTTTAAATGAATCGGATCGTTGTCACAAAACTGGAACATCATCATCAGACAGAGTATCTTGCTTATCTGGTTTTGGATGAGAACCGGAAGCTGCAAAGGGACTTCAGGTTTTTGAACCGGAAGAAAATACTCTGCTGGATCATATTTATGTAGGATATGTAGAGAAGATTGTGCCCAATATTCATGCCGCTTTTGTGCGCATTGCGGATGGACAGAAATGCTATCTTCCGCTGAATGATGTGAAAAACCCGGTGTATACCAGAAAATTATCCAAAAAGAAGCGCTCTGTGAAGGGGATGAGTTGCTGGTGCAGGTTGTAAAAGATGCGGTAAAAACCAAAGATCCGGTCGTAAGCACCAAGCTTGTAGTGCATGGACATTACTGTTTCCTTTCGACAGAGAATACCTGTCTTGGCGTTTCTAAAAAATTATCCCAGGAGGAGTCAAAAAAGACTGTCGGATCTTTTAGAGAACACGTGTAAGGATCATGAAGCAGAAGGGTACGGGCTGGTATTCAGAACCAATGCAGGGGCGGTTCCGGAAACCGAATTATGCGAAGATATCGAGCTGGTGCAGAAAGAATACCGGGCTTTAAAGAAGACCGGTACATCAGAATGCCGGAGATCTGGTGTACCGGAATCTCCCCCGGCTATCTGGCGCGGTTAAAAGCAGAAAATTTTGAAAAAACAGATCTGGTTCTTACGGATGGCCAGGATCTGTATCAGGAGATCTGTGCATACCTTCCCCATCTTGTGGAAGAAAAGAAAGTGCAGCTTTACCGGGATGATGCGGTCAGTCTTTCGACTTTATATCATCTGCGGGGCAATATGCAGGAACTGCTTTCTTCCAAAGTATGGCTTGATTCCGGAGCCAATATTATCATTGAATCTCTTGAAACCCTGACGGTCATTGATGTCAACAGCGGAAAAAAACCGGTCCCGCCGGGGAAGAGGCTTTATTTGCGATCAATGTTGAAGCGGCAAAAAGAGATTGCACGGCAGCTTCGTCTGCGCAACATTTCAGGGATGATCCTCGTGGATTTCATCAATCTGAAAAAGAAAGAACAGCAGCAGAAGCTGATTTCCGTTATTCGGGAGGAATTACAAAAAAGATTCGGTTCCCGCAAATTTTATCGATATTACCAGACTTGGTCTGGTGGAACTGACCCGGAAAAAAAGTATACAAATCTTTGCGTGAAATTTTATCATAAACAGCTTGACGAACAGGTGGTCATGTGCTATTATACACTAGTATGCCGCACAGTGAGGTAAAAGTTTGCTTATTGGCAACACCGTAACTGGCGAGTAATGATAAATAGGAGGTGCCTTATGTACGCGATTATTGCAACAGGCGGAAAGCAGTACAAGGTTTCTGAAGGCGATATCATTACCATTGAAAAGCTTGGAGTTGATGCTGGTGAGAAGGTTACTTTTGATCAGGTATTAGCAGTATCCGGAGACGATATGAAGGTTGGAAACCCAACAGTAGCCGGAGCAACTGTTGAAGCTTCTGTCATCAAAGAAGGCAGAGCAAAAAAGTAATCGCGTTTACAAGTACAAGAGAAAAACCGGTTATCACAAGAAGAACGGACACAGACAGTCGTTCACCCAGGTTAAGATTGAAAAGATTAATGGATAATCGATAGGAATTGTTATATGATTACTATAACGATTTTACAGGATCATGAAGATGCAGTGGGATTTCACTGCATCGGTCATTCCGGATATGCGGAAGCAGGAAGTGATATTATCTGCGCAGGTGTTTCGGCACTGGTGATAAATACGATCAATTCCATAGAGACTTTCACAGAGGATTCTTATCATATTGATACAGAAGAGACATCCGGGCTGATTGATTTCAGACTTGATCAGAAAGCCGGTCATGATACACAGCTTCTGATGAAGTCCATGGTTCTGGGTTTACAAGGAATACAAAATGATTATGGGAATGAGTATATCATTCTTGATTTCAAGGAGGTGTAGGACATGTTGAATATGAACCTTCAGTTTTTTGCTCATAAAAAGGGAGTTGGTTCTACAAAGAACGGCCGTGATTCCGAGTCCAAGAGATTAGGAGCAAAGAGAGCAGACGGACAGTTCGTAAAGGCTGGCAATATTCTCTATAGACAGCGTGGTACAAGAATTCATCCAGGTGTGAATGTTGGTATCGGTGGAGACGACACATTATTTGCTAAAGTAGATGGTGTTCTTCGTTTCGAGAGAGTAGGAAGAGATAAGAAGCAGGCTTCTGTATATCCAGTAGACAACGAGTAAGTTTACAAAACCCCGACTCGATTTTTTGAGCCGGGGTTTTATCGTTATGTAGGAGAGAGATTATGTTTGCAGACCGTGCAAAAATTATTATCAAATCAGGAAAAGGCGGAGACGGACATGTGTCCTTCCGTCGTGAAAAAAATATGTGCCGAACGGTGGTCCGGACGGTGGCGATGGAGGAAAAGGCGGAGATGTCATTTTTCTTAGTAGACGAGGGAATCAATACGCTTGCAGACTATCGGCACAGACGAAAATTCGCAGCAGAACCGGGCGAAGAAGGTGGCAAAAAAAACTGCCATGGAAAAAATGGTGCAGATCTGATATTAAAAGTTCCGGAGGGAACAATTATAAGAGATGCGGCATCCGGAAAAAGTAATTGCCGATATGTCAGGGGAAAAAATAAGCGTTCTGTCATTTTGCATGGCGGCCGTGGAGGACTTGGCAATCAGCACTTTGCAACTTCCACCATGCAGGCTCCAAAATATGCGCAGCCGGGACAGGAAGCCATCGAGATTGAAGTTCAGCTGGAACTTAAAGTGATCGCGGATGTGGGACTGGTTGGTTTCCCGAATGTCGGAAAATCCACCTTTTTATCGCGTGTGACCAATGCACAGCCAAAGATCGCCAATTACCATTTTACGACATTACAGCCAAATCTGGGTGTTGTTGACATGGAAGACGGAAACGGTTTTGTGATTGCGGATATTCCGGGACTGATCGAGGGAGCTTCCGAGGGAATCGGTCTGGGACACGAATTTCTCCGGCATATTGAAAGAAACCAAAGTCATTATCCATATTGTGGATGCGGCCGGAACCGAAGGACGTGATCCAATTGCGGATATTCATGCCATTAACCGGGAACTGGATGCATATAATCCGGACTTGTTGAAAAAACCACAGGTGATCGCAGCAAATAAAATTGATGCCATTTATGGCAATGAAAACGAAATTATTTCTGCGCTTCGTGCAGAATTTGAGGAAAAAAAGAAGGCATTAAAGTGTATCCGATTTCTGCGGTGAGCGGTCAGGGGTGTTCGGGAATTACTGTTTCATGTACGTGAACTTCTGGCAAAATGTCCGAAGGAAGCCGTTGTCTATGAGCAGGAATTTGATCCGGCACTTGGCTTCTTTAAGGATGAACCATATACAATTACCCGTGCAGAAGACGGTGCCTTTGTTGTAGAAGGTCCCAAAAAGATTGAAAAAATGCTTGGATATACAAACATGGATTCCGAAAAAGGATTTTTATTCTTCCAGAAATTCCTTCGGGAACAGGGCATCTCTTAAAGGAACTGGAAGAACAGGGCATACAGGATGGAGATACTGTCCGTATGTATTATAACGAATTTGATTATTATAAGTAACAGGAGGAAACGCTATGAACAGCAGACAGCGCGCCTATCTGGGAAGCCTTGCCAACAATATAGATCCGATCTTTCAGATTGGAAAAGCATCTCTGACACCGGAGATCATTGAAGCACTTGATGCCGCATTGGAAAAGAGAGAACTGATTAAAGTCTCTGTATTGAAAAACTGTATTGATGATCCGAAGGAGATCGCTTCTGTCATTGCAGAGCGTACACATTCCAATGTCGTAAAAAGTAATCGGAAAGAAAATGATCTTTTACCGCAAGGCAAAGAAGAATCCAAAGATTAAACTTCCGGAATAAGACACATGAATATCGGAATATTAGGAGGGTCTTTTGATCCAATTCATAACGGACATCTTCATATGGCAAAATGTGCATACGAATCTTATGCACTGGATCAGGTATGGCTTATTATTCCCGCCGGACACTCTCCAAATAAGGATGAGCATGGGATGACCGATGCCAAAGACCGGTTTCAAATGTGTAAACTGGCCGCACAGCCGTATCCCTGGATGACGGTCAGCCGGTTGGAGCTTGACAGTGCCGAGAGAAGCTACACATACCGCACCATGGAGAAATTGTCGGAGCAGTTTCCGATGCATCGTTTCTTCTTTATTATGGGTGGAGATTCTCTGGACTATTTTGAACAATGGAAACAACCGGAACGAATTGCCAAACTGGCTACCATTCTGGTGATCCCGAGGGATCTTTTTACCATCGCTGCACTAGAGAAGAAGATCCGTTTGTTGCAGGAACAATTTCCCTGTGATATCCGGATCGTTCCCTGTGAACGTTTTTTGATGTCTTCCACAAAGATCCGCCAGGCACTGATGAGAGGAGAATATCCGGAACATGCGTTTCCGGAAGAAGTATCTGCGTATATTCGCAGGCATCATCTGTATCAATCGTAAAGAAAGTGGAGCAAAACGTATGGAACGAGAAGAAATACAAAAGAGATTGAAAAAAGAACTGGATAAAAACCGCTATGAGCATACGCTTGGGGTCATGTATACGGCAGGAAGCCTTGCCATGGCATATGGATATGATTATGAGAAGGCGATGATCGCAGGACTTCTGCATGATTGCGCCAAATGCCTCCCGACAGAGAAAAAGATTTCTCTCTGTGAAAAAAACGATATCCTGATTTCTAAAGTAGAGCGTGAAAATCCAGGACTTCTCCATGCAAAAGCAGGTATGGTTTTGGCAGAGGAAGCATATGGAGTAAAGGACCCGCAGATCCTTCATGCCATCAAGGTGCATACAACCGGAGAGCCGGATATGAATACATTGGATAAGATTATCTACATTGCCGATTATATTGAACCTTTAAGATGTGAAGCTCCCCATCTTTCGATCATAAGACAGATTGCCTTTTCGGATCTGAATCAGTGTATGGCAGAAATCTTATATGATACGCTGCATTATTTAAGCGGGAGAAAAGGCAGTGTAGACCCAACGACCCAGTTAACCTATCAATTTTATGAACCGTATGGAAAGGATCAGCCATGGAAACATTAGAAATCGTAAAGACCGCCGTAGAAGCGCTCAGAGATAAAAAGGCAGAGGATGTAACCGTTATTGATATTACAGGAGTTTCCTCTATCGCCGATTATTTTATTATTGCAAACGGAAACAACCAGAATCAGCTGACTGCAATGCAGGATGCTGTAGATGAAGCATTATACAAAGCAGGGCGGCATGCAAAGCAGATTGAAGGAAATAATAAGTCGACATGGATTCTGATGGACTATGAGGATATCATTGTGCATCTGTTTTCCAAAGAAGACCGTCTGTTCTATGATCTCGAACGCATCTGGAGAGATGGAAAGATCATTGAGATGTAATTCCAACAGGTATTTTGTGTAACAGACATGATTGATTATAAAGAGTGATTATAAATGATAAGTGAGAGAATAACTTCTTTCCTACGGATATGAAAGGGAAGAAGGTTATTCTCTTTTTTTGTGACAAAAAATAATATAGCAGGTTATAAATATTAATAGAACAGATAAGTAGCTACCGAATTTCCGGAGAGTAATAGGAAACTACGAGATACTCGCCGCTGTGCAGTGTATTATCTTCCGAGATTCCGTTCAGTTCGCACACCTCATCGATAAACTGCGCACGGGAGGTACGGTCAGAGGCAGCATATTGATCGGCAAGAGACCACAAAGAATCTCCCTTTTTGTAATTGGACACTTGTGTAATATTTATGAACCGGCTGTTCGGCTCTGGAACCGGCAAATGTAATAATACTGTTTCCAATCAGAATAACGGCGAAGATGACAAGAACACAGACCAGAACAATCACACGTTTCTGGGTCTGAACGGTATGTTCTCTTCGGGTGAGACTTTCATTTGCACGAGGTGAGATTTTTTTCATTATATACCCTTTTCATAATAAATTCCTCCTGTTTTATCCGAAACCGAACATTTGTTTGTATGAGATAAATATAATACGCGAACATGTGTTTGTCAATAGAAAATACGAACAAATTTTTCGGAATATACGTTTGCGTTCTATGTTGTAGTATGATAAACTAAGATCATAAAGAAATACGCCCGGAGGTAACGCATTATGGCATATGGAAAAATCTCAGATAAACAGAGAGAAATTCTGGAATATATAAAAAAAGAAATCTTAAACAAAGGATATCCGCCAACAGTCCGTGACATTTGTGAAGCGGTCCATTTAAAGTCCACATCATCCGTCCATTCCCACCTGGAGACGCTTGAGAAAAACGGATATATCCGTCGTGATCCGACAAAGCCGCGTGCAATCGAAATCGTGGATGATAACTTCAATCTGACACGGCGTGAAGTGGTGAATGTCCCTATGATCGGGCAGGTAGCCGCCGGTCAGCCGATGCTTGCCGTTGAGAATATTGATGCCTATTTCCCGATTCCTTGCAGAGTATATGCCAAATGCAGAGTCCTTTATGCTGAAGGTAAAGGGCGAGAGCATGATCAATGCAGGTATTTTTGACGGGGACAATATCATTGTGGAGCGCTGCAGTACTGCACAGAATGGGGAAATGGTTGTTGCTTTAGTCGATGATTCCGCAACGGTCAAGACTTTTTACAAAGAAGACGGTCATATCCGGTTGCAGCCGGAAAATGATGCGATAACCCGATCATAGTTCCGGACTGTAAGATTCTCGGAAAAGTGTTTGGGGTTTTCCGGTTATTCCGGTAAAAATAAGCGTGCAAATTAGAACGAAAAAAACCGGAAAAAGGGATTTGTGTTTATATACGACATTAATCGCTTTCTTTTTTTGCGAAAAGAGAGAGGACTATCACAGATGAGTATTGATTTTGAAACATTACCAACGAATACAGATGAGTATTGATTTTGAAACATTACCAACGAATACAGATGTTTTCATTGATTGTGAAAAACATATATCAAAAATTATAGAAAAGCAATTACTTATATTAAGGCATTAAGGTGGAAAGGCAGTTTACATTGTAATAATAGAAATGGAGAATGCATGTTACCTATTTTGAAGGAGCAGTTTGAAATACGGAAAAATAAAGTTCTTGATCTTATTGAATCTTATGCTAAAGAATATGCGCAGGATTGGAAAGATATAGGTATCTTTGCTAGTTATGCACGTGGAGAAGCTAATGGACTTAGTGATATAGATATTTGTATTATTGCTGAAAAAGTCATCTTCATATATTTCTGGTGCATTGCAAGAAGACGCTAATGTACTCAAAGCAGATATTGTGTTTGTTACAAAAGAGCAGTTTTTGCATAGCAGTTGTACTTTGTGCCAGGATCTTGGGGAGAGATATTAAGTTTGTAAAGGGTTGTGATTTCATTGAAAAATGATTATTATGATATTGCTTACAATGATTTATTATATTTGGAAGATAATTATTACAAGATGAATTACAATCCAATGGTAGTGCAAATACAACAGGTTGCTGAGAAGATGTTAAAATACTTAGAGAAGCCTTCTGGTGACAGCAAATCAAAGAAAATGAAAGTATAAAATAGGAAGCATGGTCTCAGTTTCCTCGCTCCAGCGCATTTTGTAAAGTTTTTTTATACCTTCAGGGGGAAAGTCCTCTTTTGGGTGATTCGTTGCAATACAGATATGAGACTGTGAATTCATTAGAAAAGATCCGGTGGCTATTATGGGTGCAGAGCAATTGCCACCAAATGCTGCAGACGTTCCACGTTTGATAATGGCAGGTATGGTATGGTTCTTTTAAATAAACTGGCATTGGCAAATGATTATCCACCATTTGTTATTGTAAAAGATGTAAGATCTGAGTATATGAATATTCTCGCTGATTGTGATGCTGTGGCTTTAAAAAGCTTATCAATACAATGATGCTAAATGAAATGGAACGCATGCATACCTTTGGAATTGATACTACCAGGTTTAGCTTAAAATAAAAATTTGAATAATCCACTTCATATTGGTTTGAATAAAATACATTATTTTGGAAGCATTTATTATGATTATTGCAAATGGAAATGATTGTGCTGTTCGTTTTGCTTATAATGCGCGTACACAAAAAACAATAGAGCATGCATTACGGATAGTTAAGCAATCAAAAATTGCACCATATATTTGCAGCGTGATTCATTATGGGAGTGCTGCCAGAAATGAGCAGAGCTATAACAGTGATGTGGATTTATTGGTTGTATTACAAGATGATTTTTCAAGTAAAGAATTAAAGAGAGAAATCCTCTTACTAAAGGGAAGTGTGAAGCCTGAAAACCTGTCAGATCCAGATGTTGATTTAAAAATTTCCTTTGAGGATACATTGAAACATAGTACGGATGCTTATTATGCAAGTGTGCGAAGGGATGGTGTTGATATATGGGATTCGAAAGCATGAAATCTTATTTAGATTTTGCAGAAAATGATTATCTGTTTTTTGTGGATGCTGGAAGATATCGAAAACTCTGCAGATGCCGTAAAACTTACAAGGCAATTTGTTTATGATACAATCAGGCAATTAAATAGCAATAATCCGATTAAGTTGAACATTTAATGTCGGCATTGTAACAGATGCTGAAATAGTGCAAATTGTTGCTTTCCTGAAAAATCACTATTTACATCTTTTTAAATATATCAAGTATTGCGGGTTATCTCCACTTGGGTATATTAAGGAATATTTGTCCAATTTGCAGCCATACATGATAGAAAGACGAAAAAGATCAAGAAAAACAAGCATCCTTTATTTGTGTATTGGCTTTATTTTGCAAGAGTATGCTTTCTTGAGAAAATGAGAGAAACGAGGTCGAATCATGAATAAAAACAGTAATTTTGTTTTGATACTAAAAAAAGCAATTAAAGAAAGAATTTTCTGTGCATGATCGAAAGGGTGTATATGCCTATACTCAGAAAATTATGGCATACAATTCCAATAGAATTGAAGGTAGTACATTAACTAGTGAACAAACTGCTTCTCTTTTTTGATACAGGATCATTAGTTGGAGATTCTAATGAAATATACCGCGCAAAAGATATTGAAGAGATGACTGGGCATTTTAAAATGTTTAATGAAGTAATAAAATCATTAGACAAACCATTAACCATTGAAATGATAAAATCATTTCATTTTCAGCTCAAAGCAGGAGTATTTGAAGATTATGCAAACGGATATCCGGTAGGAGAATTTAAAAAATATAAGAATCACGTATCAGATATTGAGACGGAACTCCCGGAGAATATTCCAGATAAGATAGCAGAATTAATTCATAAATACGAAAAGTCTGATAAAACTCTAAAAAGATATTGCGGTATTTCATGCGGAGTATGAACATATTCATCCGTTTCAAGATGGAAATGGGAGAACTGGACGAGCTATAATGCTAAAAAGCAATGCTTGGATGCAAATATTATACCAATAATTATTCGTGATGATGAAAAACTTTTTGTATTACAGGGCTCTGCATCAAGCACAGACAGAAAATATGTATGATAAGCTGCTTGTATTTTTTGAAAATGAACAGGAGAAATATTATCAGAATGTAAAAGATTATATATTACCAGCGATGCATGAAACAGATATATTTGTAGACTCAAGTAACAAAGAATTAAAAAAATTTTCTGGTATTGTTGATTCTGTTAAGAGTAATGAAATCGAACCACAAAAAATGGAATTTGATAATGCAAAAGGTTTCGGAACAGACTTTTGAGATGAAGCTTCAACTAATGAGAAACCGCCTTGGTTTGAATAACCATTAATGCAATTATAGAATACAAGCACGCTGCTAATCATATATTTGAAGATGTTTGCTTACGTAAACACAAGTTATCGGAAAAGTCTTACGACATTGCAATTCTTGGACACCATATTTCTGCTACGAGAGAAGAATTAACGCCAGATCTATCAGCCAGGGGGGATGTTTCCAAAATTTTGGAATAGGGAGAATGACAGTGTGTACCTGTGGAAATCAGATCAGATACAGATCGATATTTAAAAAAGTTTTCATAATTTGCAATGTGAATCATTTTCTGATATACTAAAGTGAAATATGGGAAATCGGTAATTTTTTGTGTCATTTCAAGACATGCAGAATCGTTAACACTACAAGATAAATTTATATTAAGGTGTAACAAAGGCTTACTATCAAGGTAAGCCTTTAATTTTATTGCATAAAATTAATAACATAGTATAATGGAGGCAAGAAATGGAAAGAGGTAACATAAAAGTGAGTGATAAATTAGACGTCAAAGGTTGGTCTGTAGAGTCTTTATACATCCTAATGTGGAAAAATCAGATGTTTGTAAATAGGCGTTATCAGCGCAAATTAGTTTGGAATTTAGAAGAGAATCAACTCTTCATTGATTCTTTACTGAGTAAATATCCTGTACCTTCAATTATTTTATCTGAATATGAAGTTAAGATTGATGACGATATTGATGACAATTATGAGATTATTGATGGTTTACAAAGGCTAAATGCGATTGCTTTATTTATGCGCTGTAAATTTCCGATTAAATATAATGAAGAATATATGTATTATGATTTAAATTATTGCCCAGGTGCAGCAGAGTTAGTTGCTAAGGGAAAACTTGAGCAACCAACACCTGTATTGCCATTTGAAGTTTGTAATGCTATTCGTTATGCCCAGATTCCAGTAGTAGTAACTATGCAACGAAAAGAGCGAATTGAGAAAATAGAATTAATATTTAACCGTATTAATTCACAAGGAAGAAAAACTGTCTTCTCATGATATTCGGCAGGCAAATAATATTGATTTGTTTGCTGATTTAGTACGTCGTGTTGCTACAAGCATACGAGGGGATTATACATATGACGATAGGATAGCTATTCTTGATATGCCAAAATCAGTTTGCGAAGTAATGGGCTTGACTATGGCATAGATCCGGAATCTTCTTTTGGATTAGGCATGGCTTTTTTCCTTTTTAATAATTTTTTCGGCAGTCAAAAGATGAAGAATTACTTGCTGGAACAATGGCAATGTGTTTGCTTGGGGAAAATTTTCATGTAAATGCAAGGAATTTAAATATCATATATGATTCAAATTCTAAATTGTCACAAAAAAATAAATAAAATTGTTGAGGCAGCTGGTAGAGATGTACTTGAAAAAGAATTTTTGATATTATCATAGAGATTGATAATATTTTTACTTCTGTTCATTCTAATTTCTCACAGTACTTGTTTGAAAATGCTAAAACGGCAAATAAGGATATTTGCTTTTCTGCCCTGTTTTTTGCTTTATATCGCTTACATCAGGAAGGATTTATTATTACTAATCCAGTCTGCATTGCAGAAACACTTAAAGAGTATTGCAAATCAACATTTAGTATGATTACAGAAAATAGCTCTTATGATGTGAGAGATAATGCCATTCATATTTTATATTCAATGCTGAAAGATGTGATGACAAAACAGCTTCCAAGGCAGCATACACAAGATGATGATTTACTTGCAGAATTGCTATCTTTATCTACAGTAGAGATGCAGATGCTGGACTTTAAAATTGGTTTAACTTATTTTGAAAATGGTTTTTGGAATAATGATGAAATCGAAAAAATCGGTAAAACGTTAGTTGCAATGGCAAATACAAATCATGCCAGGTATTCTACGGGGTATGTGATTATTGGTGTTGCTGATACAGAAGATGCTTATAATGATTGGAATGATATTTATAATCAAGATCCTGTTATTTTTGGTAGGCATTTTGTTGTTGGCATACAGAAAGAAGCTGAAAGAAGATGTAGAAATGTTGATGAATTTGTACGTGATTTTAGTTCTAAATTAAAGCAACTTGATATTTCTCAAGATTTGCTTGATTCTGTACTTGCTAATATGCGTGTTGCTGATTTTCATGATAAAGATTTACTTATTTTGCCGGCACATCATTTTGGAAATAGCAAGTATCACGGAGAGATGTATAGAAGAGAATTTAGTAAAAACAATTAAATGTTCTCAGAATTGATCATGAGCTGTTAACAATGAAAATTCGCCAAAACAGATAAATTTGTGATTTCAGTGCAATACAGTAAAATCACAAAAAAATCAGCAAATTTTTGTGTCATTTCAAGACACGCAGAACCAGAGCTGAGACTTGATAGCACTATATAAAGGTGTAATACAAATTAAGGTGTAAAATCAAACACAAGGAGGATTTTATTATGAAAAAAGAATTTATTAACAAAAGTAATGACATTAGCTTTAGCAGCAACAATGGCTTTAACACCAGTGACAGCTTCAGCAGCTGAGAAGACAGTTGTGACAAGAGATCAGTTCGATGCATACTGGGACGATGCAGTAATCGATGAGGATAATGCTGATTACGCAAAATATTACAACTCAGTAGCTTCTATGAACGGTTGCTATCAGCCAAACGGCTACAAGATCTACACAGCTTTAGACAATAAGACAGTCACCTTCAAGAAGACCGGTAATTACGCCCAGTAATCGTTGGTGGTAAGACAGCAAAGAAAGACCAGGGTTCTTTTTAAGTTTGTAGCACCTAAGACAGGCACTTATAAGTTCACATTTAGCACAAAGAACAATGTCGCTGGTGGTCAGATTTTTATTGACCAGTTAGCTGCTAACGTAAAGGGTAATACTAAAGCTCAGATTGTCTCTTTTAAAGTAAACTATAAAGCTGGTTCTAAAAAGATTAGTCATGACGCATCAGTGCTTGTTACTGATGATCCAAAGTATACCGCTTATGCTACAAAAGGATCTAACGTTTTGTCTCATTATATTAATGATAAGACATCTGAAATGACCAAAGTTTCTGGTTCTATCAAGTTAAAGAAAGGTCAGTTTGTATTCTTCACTGGCAGAGACAGTGGTGCTGGTTATGACGAAAGCGACGATGCAGCTTACAACTTCACCGGTTTTGATGTTTCAATTAAAAAGACAAAATAAGTTTTCAATGCCCAGTAGTGTAACAGCTATTGGGTGTTTTTTATTACAGCGTCTGCAGTAAACTGTAGTTCCTCAATTACTTCTTCATAAAACTTTTTCTTCTTCTTCTTGCAGACGGGATTTTACAGTAAGATGGGGTGACAGCAACATTCGTTATCTAAGATGTAAAACATGTTGTAAAATCCGTATTATTTGCTAGAATATATATATATCAAACCTTTAAAATATGATTGAATACCGAATAAGGGATACAAGTACCATGTTAAAATTATTTTATGTTATATTTATGAATCTGCATCGTGCACCATATATGATTCCTAGAATGCGGGCAGAAGCAGATCATCCGCAGCGCTATACGGAAGAACAGCGTTATTCGCTCGTGCAGCATGCCATTTATCTGATGAACAAGACGGGAAAAAAATTAACACTGTGGAGACCGGTGCGGAAAACCTGCCAAAGCAGGGAGGATACATAATGTATCCTAATCATCAGGGCAAATATGATGTGCTGGGTATTATGTATACCCATAAGTCTCCATGTTCTTTTGTGATGGACAAACGCAAGTCACATACGATACTTGTACGGGAATTCTGTGATCTTGTGCAGGCCAAGCGCCTGGAAAAAGATAATCCGAGGCAGGGAATCACCATTATCAATCAGGTGGCAAAAGAGGTGGCTGCCGGAAAAAAGTATATTCTTTTTCCCAGAGGGCGGATACCGGTTTAACAACAAAAAAATAAGGTATGCGATTTCAAAGCAGGAAGTTTTAAGATCGCTTTAAAATCACATGCACCGATCGTTCCTATTGCACTGATTGATTCGTATAAGGTGTTTAACAGTTTTTCATATCAGCCGATCACAACATATGTGCATTATTTAAAACCGATCTGTTACGAAGAGTATAAAGGAATGAAAACGCAGGAGATTGCCGATCTGGTAAAAATCCGGATTGAAGAAAAAAAATACAACAGGAAATGCAGGCACACAGGTAAAAAATTTCCTGTATCCTTTTTCAATGGATACAGGAAATTTTTTACATTCTGATTACATATAATCATCATGATCGGCTTCGGAATTCCCGGAGATATTTTCTCTGGTATATACCCGTTTTTTTGATCTCGCTGTATTTCAACCAGCGCAGAGAGCTGTTCTTTTTACATCCATGACATTTTTGATATTTTTAATTTCAAAATCGCCAAGGGTTTTGTCGGAAGAATTTACAAGAATGGTTCCCATTCCGAAAATCCGCTGAGACAATGATCTGGTCACGGTCAGATCCTGAATGCGGTACAGACGGACCCTCATCCTGCCGCTGATTTAAAAACCGCTTTTTACATAGAATCTTTCGTTGTCATAACTGTACACAGTGAAAGTAAGCGGAAGTCCGCACAAGATTCTTTTTTCGTTCTTTCCATAATAAGTCCATTTCTTTTTTGTCCTCCTTATATTTTCATAGAATTTTATTTTTTCTAAAAAATTTTTTACCTCTTTTTTGACCTTTTTTTAAAAAGATTTTTACGTTTAGTCTTCACGAAGATGAACATATTTTGCGGCACTGCGGCGTCTGTCCTCTTCAATGGCAGCATAATGTTTTTTGGTTGTATTTACATCTGAATGTCCAAGGACATCTGCCACCAGATAAATATCACCTGTTTCCCGGTAAAGAGAGGTACCATAAGTGCTTCGCAGTTTATGTGGGGGTAATATTCTTTAAGTTTGTGACAAGTTTTGCGTATTTCTTTACGAGATTTTCCACTGCGCGGACTCCGATTCTTCGTTTCTGCATAGATAAAAACAGTGCGTTTTCATCCCCGGAAACCGGAGTGATCAGTTTTCGTTCTTCCATATATCCGCACAGGGCATTTCTGACTTCCTCTCCGAAGTATACAACAACTTCTGCGCCACCTTTCCGGTGGATCTTGATTCCATTGTTTTTTAAATCGACATCATCCAGATCCAGACCGACACATTCCGAGACACGGATTCCTGTCCCAAGCATAAGCGTCAAAAAGCCAAATCACGCACTTTTGTTTGCGGTCATGGAACATTTGTTGCTTTTTGGTTAAATTTTTCGCCAGATTCGACTTCATCAAGCAGATTGGCAACTTCATCCGCATCTAACCTGATAATATTTTTTGTCGTGGATTTTCGGGGTACTTACTTTGGATGCTGGATTCGACTGTATAAACTCATTTTTTGTACAGATATTTATAAAAGGAGCGGAGAGAGGAGAGTTTCCGCTTGATTCCCTGTTCCTCGTTGGTATGTGCCATACCGTCTTTTTTCATATATTTTTTAAATTATACAGATATTCTTCCAGATCCATGGGTTTTAGGCTTTCCAGAATGCTCAGAGGAATCTCCGTAATGTTCATTTTTTTTGCAAATTGGGTTGTTTTCGTGTAGATAATCGAAAAAACAGGAAAGATCATAGGCATAGGCAAGTCTTGTCCGCGACTGGGTTTTGGATTCGATTGCTATAAAATACTGTTTGCAGTAGGGTGGAAGAGCAGTAAGCTGCTTCCGCAGTTTTTTAATTCATTATCAATATCTACTTTTTCGTAATATGCTTTTTCATTGTTTTCCATTGATATTCCACCCTTCTATTCTGCCGGTGCATATTGCATGGAAAATGCGTTTTTTTTGACACCGGGGTTTTCTAAATTAATCTGCTGGACAAGTTGTTTGACATATTCACGTTTGGTTTCCCCATCTGCCGGACACGGATTTTTCACAAGGGGAAGATGATATTTATGAAGAAATCCGATGACATTTGCTTCCGGAACATACATCAGTGGCCGGATGACAGTGATTCCGCTGCGGTCTAAATGGGTGACAGGGGCAAACGAATAAAACTGTCCTTCATAAAACATTGATAAAAACATGGTTTCTATGATATCGTCCATGTGATGCGCATAGGCAACTTTATTGCATCCAATTTGCTTCGCATAGTCATTTAATGCGCCTTTTCGCATTTTTTGCACATAGCGCGCATGGAGAACTTTCTTTTCGTTCTTCAAAAACAATTTCGCCCAATTTTGGTTTTGATTACATGATATTCGACATCAAGCGTTTTACAAAGCTGCCGGATTTCGGACAGATCATAATGATCAAATCCAAGATCAACGGTCAAAGCTGCCAATTCAAATTTCTTTTGGGTAAAATCTGCGTAATCCCGATAATGCATATAAAAGTGTCAGAGAATCTTTTCCCCGGAAATGCCGACGGCAATCCTGTCACCATCAGCAATCATCCGGTAATCGTCAATTGCCTGGCTGACATAACTGTATAATTGTTGTAGTTTCATATAATGGTTCCTTTACTTGTGCTAAATTAATTGAATATGCAAAAGGCACTCCAAGGCGTTCGCGGAAACGGCAATAGTGGCATCCATGCAACTATTCGCAAAACCTAAGTTTAACGAATAGTTCTCTCAAGCAAAATCATAATAGCACACCGCGAACGCTCTGGCAAGCCATTATGCAAGATCTTCAGAATCCAGCAATATGGTAAAAGGCCTGTCGTTTATCAGAGAAATTTTCATATCTGCACCAAAGATTCCGGTTTGTACATCCGGAATTTCTTCTTTGCATTTTGCAATAATATATTCGTAGAGATTGTTTGCAAGTTCGGATTTCCGGCTTTGATAAAAGATGGACGGTTTCCCTTCCGGCAGTCCGCATATAATGTAAACTGTGATATTAATAACAGGGGAGCCTTCGATATCATGTAAAGACAGGTTTGTTTTTCCGTTTTCATCACCGAAGATGCGCATCCCAAGGAGTTTTCGAATCATTTTATCGGCAATGTTTTTGGTATCGGTTTCTGCAATTCCGATCAGGACGCAAAAGCCGTTTGTTATCTGTCCGGTAATTTTTTTGATCAACTTCACATGTTGCTTCAGTGACACGTTGTATTACAAATCGCATGGATTTCATTCCTCTTAATATTTTCAATAGATTTTTAAAGTATACAAGAGAAAAGGAACCGGACCTTAAGACCGGTTCCTTTTTCAGAGCGGAATTGCTTTTATTTTCTTCTGTTCCATTTTCTTTCGAAAATCCAGAATAATGTCGACACACGCCTCCGGTGTGATCTTACTTGTGTTAAGTGTCAGATCATAGCTTCTGGAGTCTCCCCATTTCTTACAGGTGTAATAATTATAATAGCTGGAACGCTTCTTATCTCTTTTCTGGATCATATCTTTGGCTTTTGATTCCGTGACATCCTCACGTTTGCTGACACGCTTGATACGATCGTCCATATCTGCATGTACAAAGATGCTCAGACAGTCCGGATTAGAAGCCAGTGCGTAATCTGCACAGCGGCCTACAATTACACAGGACTCCTCGGATGCAATCTTTTTTTATGGTATCAAATTGTGCTAAAAATACTTTGTGATTAAGCGGCATATCCAAAAACGGTGCTGCAGAATAATTTCCGCCGGTATATGTATCCATTACTAAGGAATACAGAAAACTGTTGGTTGGACGTTCATCATGATTTTCGAAAATTTCTTCGCAAAAACCAGAATCGCTTTTTGCTGCCTGTGCCAAAAGTTCTTTATCATATAACTTGATTCCAAGACGTTCTGCTAAAAGTTTTGCAACGGTGTATCCACCACTTCCAAGTTCTCTTCCGATTGTATAAATATAATTGCCCATACCCATTACCTCCGATGTCATAAATTCTTTAAGTAATCTCTTAAAGTATATACATATTATACAACATTTAGGGATATGGATTTCAACAATTTTAGCAAATTATCAAAATATTCCGGCAAAGGAGCAGAAAATTCCATATATTCTCCACTTTTTTTGGATGAACGAATCCTATTGTTTTTGCGTGGAGCGTCTGCCCCTGCAAATGTTTGAACGGTGATCTGCCACTGGAATACAGAGTATCTCCGAGTAACGGATGCCCGATGCTTGCCATGTGTACACGGATCTGGTGAGTTCGTCCGGTTTCCAGTTGAAACTGCATATAAGTATAATTTCCAAAACGTTCAAGAACTTTATAATGAGTAATTGCCGGTTTTTCCGTTTTTCTCATTGACAGCCATTTTTTGCGGTCAACCGGATGCCTTCCAATCGCGCCTTCGATGGTTCCCTCATCTTCTGTTACATTTCCGCAGACAATGCCAACGTAGATGCGGTTGACGGTATGTTCTTTGATCTGCTCTGCAATGTTTACGTGACTTTCATCATTTTTGCATACAATCAGGGAACCGGTTGTATCCATATCAATACGATGAACAATTCCCGGACGTATCTGTCCGTTGATGCCGCTTAATGAATCTTTGCAGTGATACATGATAGCATTTACCAGTGTTCCAGAATAATGTCCTGCCGATGGATGTACAACCATCCCTTTGGGTTTGTTCACAATTAGAACATCATCGTCTTCATACAGAATGTCCAACGGAATGTTTTCCGGTTCAATGGTCGTTTCGACAGCATCCGGAATGGTGACACGTATGAGATCTTCTGTATGTACCGGATAACTGGCCTTTTGAACTGCCCCGTTTACCTGAATTTTGTTTGTTTTTGATAAGTTTTTGAAAAAAAGAACGGGAGAAATCCGGATAAATTTCGGAAAGAACTTTATCCAGACGCTCCCCTTCCTGTGTGTACTGTACTTCAAATGATTCTTCCTGCACGGTTTTAGGACTCCTTTTCATCTTGCAGTTTTCCAGTGAAAATCAAAGAAAAATCTTCTTCCTTGTAATAAAAAAGCACAACAATGATCAATGCGATTGCAGAAAGTGTTACATAAATATCTGCAACATTAAAAACCGGGAAATTGATCAGGCTGAAATAAAAGAAATCAATGACATAGTGATGAATTACACGGTCAATCAGGTTTCCTGCCGCCCCTGCAAAGATTCCGACTGAAATAACATTCAGCGGAAGAAAACGGCGGTTCAATGGAATTCGCTGATACACAATAGCCAGTAAAACAAGCACAACGATGGTCAGTACGGCAAAAAAAAGATCATTTTTGCCATCAAAAAAGCTTCCGGATGGCTGTCAAAATAAAGTAAAATGAAAAAATCCGGTGCAGAATAGAAACCGGATCCAGACTAAATGCAGCACTGTCATTCTCGAGATATTTTAACTGGAATACCCCATCAATCACAGACACATCCGGTTTCTGGTACAGATGGGTATAGGCAAGCCATTTGGTAAACTGGTCGATGGCAATTAAAAGAATAACAAGCAGACCGCTGTATCCCATATATTTTTTTTTGTCTTTCTCTGATTCATTGTTCTCTCCTTACTTATAAATCATAAACCGGACGCGAAGTTTTCCTTTTTTGCTGAGAGACTGGTCGGTTTCAAAAAACAAAACGCCCTTTTTGGCGAACCGAAACAATATCTCCGTTGTCACAGGATTGATTGCAGTTTGTAATGCAGCGTCCATTAATGAAAACTTTCTCAGCGGTAAGATATGCGGCAGCTTCCGACCGGGATAAATGATATGCCCGCGCAATAATGGCATCAATGCGGTTAGAAGCAACCATATCATCGTGTTCCTCAAAAACGGGATGGACTTTAAGGGTACTGACATCTTCGATAATCGAACTCCGGATCATGGTATGGCGGATCTGCTTAAACTGATCTATAATAAAATCTGAGATGGTCTCTGAACAAAAGATATAAATGTCATTTTCCAGCAGAACAATATCCCCCGATTTTTTACTCCGATCCAGCCCAAGGTGCATCAGTGCCCCCAGTACATCGCGATGCGTAAGTTTTTCCGCATATTTTGGATACTGGGGAACCGCATGGATACAAACAAACGGATAAGACCATTCATAACAAAGAGCATCAGGGATAAATGCAACCATCTGACGCTCTGCCTGCTCATAGCCACCGGATAGTTCTGCTGTAGTATACAGTTCCTTCTGCAGACTATGAAAAATATTCTGTTCATTTAAATTTAAAAATCACTGAATAATACAATTCCTTTCCATCTGCCTGTCTGGAAAGATCCAAAAGACGCTTCCGGCATAATTCCTGTTCGTTCATATTATTAATTTAATCCTGGTAAATCAAAAGATTCCATAAGTCCCTGAATATCTCCGGAAATGTCAACACCATTTGGTGTTGCAAGGAAGATGTAATTGGAGATCTTCTGTAGATTTCCATGCATGGCAAAGGTAGCACCGGAAGTAAAATCGATGATCCGCTGTGCAATATCTACACTGAGTCCTTCCATGTTGATTACAACGGTACGTCCATTTAATAAGGTTTCTGTTATTTCAATCTCATCTTCAATGGTAGTTGGCTTGATCACACATACTTCCATTCCCGGTTGTCCCTGTCGGCGGTTTCGGTTGATTGGTGTAATTTTATTCTGCTGCTTCTGCCTCTGCTTTTTCGGAAATATCAAAAAGTTGCTGCGGTCTGTTGCTGTTCCTCTTCTTTTTTGCGTTCTCTACGGAAGGTTTTTTCTTTTACCTCATAATCCTCTTCTTCATCGTAATCGTAATCTTCGTTATCAAATTCGTAATCATCATCATTTAAACGCATGACATCGAGAAATTTATCAATAATACTCATTTTTTTACCACCTTATTTTTTGATAATGTCTTTCGCCGAAAATTCCGGTTCCAACACGAACCATGGTTGCACCTTCTTCAATTGCAACCATATAATCTCCGGTCATTCCCATGGACAAAATATCCATACGTACATTATCTATGTTTTGTGCGTCAATGTCAACAGATAATTGGCGAATCTGCCGGAAGTAAGTGCGGTTGTCTTCCGGGTTTTCCACGAATGGTGCAATCGTCATCAGCCCAAGGATTTGGATATGCGGCAAAGCGGCAATCTGGCGGATAAGGGAAATGGTTTCTTCTTTATGAATACCAAATTTACTCTCCTCTTCTGCAATATTGACCTCAACCAGAATAGAGACGGTTACATTTTGTTTTGCAGCCTGTTTTTCAATTTCTTTTGCCAGATGCAGACTGTCCACCGAATGGATGAGTTCTGTCTTTCCAACGATATATTTCACTTTGTTCGTCTGCAGAATGTCCGATCATATGCCAGCGGATATCTTTTGGAAGAACTTCCATTTTCTCACACATTTCCTGAACTTTATTCTCTCCAAAATCACGCGGCCCCAGATCATATACGGTCTGAAGCATTTCGATTGGCTTGGTTTTGCTGACGGCGATCAATGTCACATCACTGCGTTTTCTTCCTGCGTTTTCGCATGCCTTGCATATATTTGCTTCTACCTGTTGCAGGTTTTCCTGTAAATCCATCATGTATACACTCCTTTTTTATTTTACAACCAGCTGGTTTTCTTTTATTTTACTGCCGTCTAAAGCAATATGATCATACAGGGCGACTCCGTAGGAAGTGCCTGTATCAACGATAGTATATATTTATTGTTTTGTGCAAGAATATCAATTTGTTTAAATACGGCATATCCTTTGTTGATATTATAAACACCAGTGAGCTTGTCCACATCACTGCCGATGGTATACGTCCCGGAAGAATTGTTTTTACCACAACATCGCCGGCAGAAACGGTTTCATCATCAATATAGTAAAAATCATCCGTTTCGTAGTATATCGTTGGCTGAACCAGTGTTACCGAACCGGTATTTCCGGTATGGTTTTCTATCATAAGTCCGGGATCGGATGAATCGCCTCCCTGTGTAAAATACTCTTTTTGGAACCGTATAAAACTGTTTTTTTGTAATGGCCGAATTCGGAATTTTCAGACCGGTTTTTTCGGATACGACAAGTTCCACATCAATGAAACGATCATTTACATAACGGATCATTGCCGTTTTTAAACTCAGGTTTACATAATAACTTCCGTCTTTTTTTTGGTCAGGGAATAAGGGACTGTCAGTGTAAAATCATCCTTGCAGAAACGGATTTTAATATACTCATTATCTTTTTAGCTGTTTTGCCATATCCTCTGATACTGGCAACAGAATATTCCATTTTCACTGTCAATCCGTTTGTAGGCAGGGGTATTTGCCGTGACCTGTTCCTGATCATCCAGAGAAAATTTCTTTTGTAATCTGCCATGTTAAACTGATTGGCAGTAAAGTTGTCTGTGGTGACACTTTCATAGCCGTCCGTGTAATATACGATAATTCCGGGTTTTTCTGACTTCTTTTTTGTAAAACGTATTGTTTTCTACAGCGGCTTTCACATCTTCATTTAAAGAACTGAGGGCATTCATACTGAGGGTCTGTGTCAGCTGTGCATTGAGTTCGTTTTTGAATGTATAAACCGAAGAAAACGTGTTGGAGTCATAAGAATTCCGGAAAACATCCAGTTCGGAGGAAACTTCTTTTCAGTGTTTCGGGGTCAAGGGTGTCGCCAGTGGATGCGGCATCTGAAATCTGCCGGGAAAGTTCCCCGCTGGTGTCAATGGAATAGACTACGTCATTGACAGAGGCTTTTGCCCCGTTTTTCAGATAGTAATTGATATAACCGCTTTGTCCTGCATAGACAACCGTCTCATCGCGCAGAATCAGTCCGTGATAAACATGGTTTGTTGCACCAATGGTTCCCTGCCCCACTTCGTATTCAGCAACCGGGCTGGAAGTCAGATACGATATAAGGTTAAAGATGACATAGATAATTATAATTACAAAAATCACGATTCCGATATTTAAATTCAGACCATGATGCATTCGTACAACATTCTGTTTGCGTGCCAAAAAAAGTCCACCTCTCTGATTGATACTTCTATCTTACCATTTTCAAACTGCAAATACAATCATCAGAAGAAATGTGTATAATTTTAATTTTTTGTTCCATACTATGGATAAAAAATGGAGGTAAGAAAAAATGAAATGGCTTGATAACTGCCTTTTGACATTAGCGGTAATTGGATGTATTGTTTGGGGACTGATTGGATTTTTTCCAGTTTAATCTGGTTTCCTTTATCTTTGGAAACGGAACCTGGCTGACGCGTGTCATATATGCGCTGGTAGGACTCAGCGGATTATATCTGATCAGCTTTTACGGAAGAATCCGTTCCTCTCTGGAGGATTAGACACAAAAAGATGGGAGTGTTCTCAATAAGAAGCACTCCCATCTTCCGTAAACCGGGATCTCTTAGAGCGAAACCGTTACTTTCGCCTGTGCATATTCCGGCAGATCCGCTTTGTTTTTAGAAACACTTAAAAATAAAACGGACTTTGTATTTTTCGCTGATAATATCCAGTTTTTCAATCGCCCTTACCATGTCCTGATCGGATTCAATGAATGCAATGGTAAGAAAACTGTCCAGATACATTTCTTCCAGATCGTGATCCTGGGATACAATCCCACAGATAAACCCTAAAAATTCATCACAGTTTGTAATTGGATAATCCACTACATTGATCAGACGGACTTTATTGTTTAACTCATACATATGTTTCTGGCTTTTGTCAAGATAAACAACACTCCCGGTAACGGTACTGACGGTGTGATTGACTTTTTCTAAAAGTTTCTTGGTCTTTCCTTTTCCCTTTTCCCCCACAAATGATTTCAATCATGGCACTTCCTCCTGCAAAATATAAAAAAGTCACAAAAAACGGTTCTTTATAACCATAATTATAGTATATTTGCACAGGAAATACAATCATTAATTCGCAAACGTGGAAAGAATCTGATTCATCAGCGTATACATATCAGAACGTGTTTTTCCCTTGTAAACGATACTGACAATATCATCACCTTTTTTTTATTCTTTGAATACAAAACAAGACAGTATCCCGCTGCGTTTGTGGTACCGGTTTTTCCACCGATTACGGTAATATCTTCCGGTTCGGTTGTCTGACCGTTTAAATACCGGTTTGTACTTTCCCATGTCTGTGTCACGGTATTACCGGATGCATTCTGATAAGCAGCATCATAACTTTTGGTATGGATAATGTCAATAAAATCCTGTGTCTGGATTGCTTCCTGAAAGATCAGGTACATATCGTAAACGGTTGTGTAATGATCATCATCCGGCAGACCGTTTGCATTGACAAAATGGCTCTGTGTTGCTCCTAGGGCTTTTGCTTCGCCGATTCATTTCCTCTGCAAATTTATCAATTGACCCGGAATAATATTCGGCAAGAACATTTGCCGCATCATTTCCGCTGACAAGTAACAGTCCATACAGTAAATCCCGGACAGTAAGTACATCTCCGGCAGCAAGTCCGCATTTGGAAGAATCCGCCATATTTGCAATGGCATCCGCACTGACGGTTACTTTATCATCCAGATCACAGTTGCGGATAATGATATAGGCTGTCAGATTTTTTTGTGGTACTTGCCGGATACAGTTTTTCGAAAAGGTTCTGGCTGTACAGTACTTCTTTGGTTGTCAGATCAAAAAAACACCAGCTCCTTCGGCATAATCTGCATGAACCTGATCCGTGCCAAAATTAATATCGTTTGTCACACACAGATTTCTTGCAAAAAACTGGTTGCTGACGGAAGAATTATCTCCCGTCAGGGAGTATGGATTCTGGATATCCGCGGTCTTACCGGTTCCGCATCCGTTCATAAAAAAAGAGCTGCTAATGCAGGAAATACATAGCAGTTTTATTTTTAAATGATGAGTTCTATTTATACATTTCACGCCACTCAAGGTCTCCTCTGTCTAATGATTTAATCAAAAGCTCTGCAGTAGCAAGATTGGTTGCAAGCGGGATATTGTGCTCATCACAAAGCCGCACAATGCTGTTGACATCCGGCTCATGTGACTTTGGTTTCAGAGGATCACGCAAAAAAAAGATTACGAGATCAATTTCATTGTGCTCAATCTGTGCACCAAGCTGCTGGGAACCTCCCAGATGTCCTGCGAGATATTTATGTATCTGGAGGTTGGCAACCTCCTCGATCAGACGTCCGGTTGTTCCGGTTGCAAACAACTGATTTTTTTTTTGCCAGAATTCCACGATATGCAATACAGAAATTCTGCATTAATTTCTTTTTTTGAGTCATGTGCTACAAGTCCAATATTCATTAAACAATTCCCCCTAATATTTTTTCGGCTGTAATCCAACATTTAATACAAACCCCATTCCCCAAATACAAAGAAAGCAAAGAAGTCAATCCGTAACTTACAAATGGAAGCGGAATTCCTGTATTCGGCATCAGACCGGTGGCAACAAAAATATTAAAAATACTCTGAAATCCAATCAGTGCAGCCATGCCGCAACAGATCAGTCTTCCTGCGAGATCCTTTGCCTTCCGTGCGATCAGAATACATTCTATCACAATAAACAGCAATAAAAGGACAATTACCATGGTACCTATAAAACCGAGTTCCTCACCGGCAACAGCGAAAATGAAATCTGTCTGTGGCTCAATGATATAATTCGCATTTTTTTTTTCATGGATGTGGCCGCAGAATTGTTCAGGCCTTTCCCCCATAATTGGCCTGATCCAATTGCCATAATCGAATTTTGCTGCTGTGCTGCGATATCCGACCATCTGGGGTCCTGTGGATATAACCATGCCATAATTCGACCGAAACGGTAATCTCCCGAGGATTGTGCCATACGAAGTATAACGGTAATTCCATATCAATCCTGTCGGAATACAGATTCCCAAAACGGTTAATACTATTTTATAACTTAATCCGGCAATAAACAAGAGGCTAATAAAAAAATTAATGCAATTGCGATGGAAGTTGAAGTATCCGGCTGCTTTACAATCAAAAGCAGAGGAATTCCGATCAGGACAAAAGAAAGACCTATGGTTTTTACCGTGTTCAGGTTCTCTGCATATTTGGAAAAAAAGCGTGCGAAAAATAAAATCAGCACGATTTTTTTGCCAGCTCAGAAGGCTGAAAACGAAAACCTCCAAAATCAATCCAGCGCTGTGCTCCACCGGCACTGTCACCAATACCTGTCATAACCAGACCAAGCAGGACAATGATTCCGATATAATACAACCAGGTAAATCTCAGAATAAAGGAATAATCCATCAAGGATACAATGACCATCGCCACCATACCGATGATACATCCTAAGATCTGCATTTTCTGTACAGAATGTTTGGCACTTCCAATGATCAGGATACCGATGATATTTAAAACCAGTATGCTGATCACCAATTGAAAATGATAATTTCTAAGTTTGTATTGTTTTAACATCTTAAGCTCTTTTCCTGTTTTGTTTCAAAACAACTCTTATCTCATAGTCATCCGGAGAAAATTCAAAATACCGTGAAATAATATCTGAAATTTCCTTTTTTCATTCGCCTTGCTGCAGCAGGTGAATGTTCAAACGGTGCGGATTCTGCCATTAATTTCAGACGTTCACGGGCAATTGGTCCGGAACCGTCCTGTCTGTGGGAAAAACGATTAACCTTCATACTCACATTCCTTTCCGCCCAGATATATTTTTCCCTGCCGGATGCAGGGATCTTCTTTATTCAGATCCACCGGAATCACACGTGGATTTGCGAATGCTCTTGCGGCGGTCATAAATGCACGGGTGGCCTTTGTGTGCATGGAAAGTACAGGTATTCCCTTATTCTGGCTTACGACAATTCTTTCATCGGCAGGAATTACACCCGATTGCCGAAAGTCCTAAAAATATCTTCTACATCTTTTTGCGAAAGCATATCGTGTTTTCGCACCATACGGGCATTGTAGGCATTGATCAGCAGATCAATCTGTGAAAGCCGCATACCGTCCAGCAGACAGATGACTCTTCCTGCATCCCGCACAGCAGAAATATGCGGAGATGTAACAACTACTGCACGATCTGCTGCAGATACGGCAAAGTGAAACCCGTCTTCGATTCCTGCCGGACAGTCAATCAGACAGAAATCAAATTCCTGTTTTAAATGGGAAATCAGCGTATACAGCTTACTCTCATAATCCATAATCTTTCTGCAGCGGAGAGCTGCGGGAATCATAAACAGATTCGGATAACGCTTGTCCCGGATCAATGCCTGTTTTAACCGGCATTTGTTTTTCGAGAAGGTCGATCAGATTATACTGGATCTGATCTTCCATTCCCATTACAACATCCAAATTTCGAAGTCCCATGTCTGTATCAAGCATGATGCACTTTTTTTATCTAACCGTGAAAGTCCTGCGCCAATGTTGGCAATTGTTGTAGTCTTGCCAACACCGCCTTTTCCTGAAGTGAAAACAATTGCTTCACCCATGAAATAAACCTCCTGTTAGTTTAAATTGTAATCTATGTGACTAATCGGCAACAGAGTTTCTTATGTTACCGTTGGCACCGGCTGCTTTCATTTCCTTGATATCTTTCATCGATGTTTCTTTATAGTAATATGAAATTACATTTCTTGCCGCAGTTGCCGCATTATGCGAATTGTAACCGTTGGCAATTCGTACTGCGATGGTAATTTCCGGATCATCATATGGCGCATAACCAACAAACAGACCATGATTGGCATGTCCGTCCTGCTGTGCCGTACCGGTTTTTCCGGCAACCGGAATATCAAATCCCTGGAAGCGATCCATGGTAGAAACCACTTCGCGCATGCCGGAATGAATGGCATCCCACTGGCTGCTTGTTAAGGTGTCCGAAATATCTTCATAGTCGGCCTTATATTTTTTGACCGTCTTTCCATCTGCATCCACGATTTTATTCATCAGCTGATAATTATATTTTTTGCCGGAGGCCACGGCTGTTACATAGCGGGACAATGCAACGGTGGTATAGTTGTTATCACTCTGTCCAATGGCAGCCATAACCGGATATTTTGTCGCAACAGATGATTTGCTTTCCGAAATCTCCAGTCCTGTTTTTTGATCCAGGCCATAGATATGTGCATATTTCTGAATCAGATCAATACCGTTGGCATCATTATAAGATCCTGTTTTTTTCTGTGCCAGCCGGTTGCCGACCGTATAGAAAAAAAGACGTTACAGGAATCCCGAATTGCCTCGAAAACATTGTCAAGTCCGTGACTGCCCGGATAAATCCAGCATTTTGGTTTGTTACTGATGTCATTATAAATTCCGGTACACCGGATCTGGTCGGATGTCGTAATCACGTTTTCTGCCAGACCGGCTGTTGCGGAAACCAGCTTAAAGGTGGGGAACCGGGTGCGGTCTTCTGCTGCGTCGCATAATTGAGCAGCGGAGAAGATTTATCATGCTGCAGAGATGCAAAAATATTCCGAATCCACACCATTGGCAAGTTTGTTGCTGTCATATCCGGGATAACTTACCATGGCACGAATTTCCCCTGTTTTTTCATCCGTCACCACACAGGAACCGATACATGGTTCAAGTGCAAGCTGTGCAGGCGTAATCTCAATGTTGTAAATCTTTTTCATGAGAAAATCCCGTGGAGACAACGATCCGTTTTTCAATTTGTTTACGGTTGCATCATCATAATCCAATACTCCCTGATCGAACAGAATCAGACAGAGCTGACGCGGGGAGATTTCGCCACGTGTAATCATATACTGGTATATAATTTTGGAAAATTCCGTATCTGTCTTAATGTTCTTTAGAATATACTTGCATAATGCATCATATACTTCTGTTGAGTCCGCATATTTTTCATCGACATTCAGCTGGCTGATATCGATCCAGTGCTGTGTGATACAGTAACTTAAATACTCTTTCGGGCTGATTTTCTGATTTTTCCATTTCTGGTAAACAGAATCACTGGTATCTATCTCATTTTTTTAAGAGTACCTGATCGTCTTTTAACATGGAAATAATGTAAGTAAATTCATCCAGCACTTCATCGGACATTGTATTCAACGCTTCCGGTGAACTGGTCAGTTCCTGTTTTATTTTGCCAAGCGTTGTCTTCTGTCGGGATTTAAAAACACTTAACACACTTTTTTCCGTGTCAGAGGCTTTCGATTTTGAAAAAATGCTCTGTGTTGATGACACTGTTGCCAATCAGAGCCGTATACACATCGTTGATCGGAATCTCCCCTGATTTGATATTGGAATACACAATTGCTGCAATCTCATTCTGCAAAGCCAGATAGGTGGCCATCTGCAGATCTGCATCAATGCTTAAGTACAGGTCATCTCCGGCTACGGAATCGGTGCTGCTGATAATTTCGGAAATTCTTTCCTACATTATCAATATAAAATTTCTGCTCTCCGTTTTTTCCACGCAGATAGGTCTCGTAATACTGCTCCATCCCGGCTTTTCCGACGGTGTCATTCTGGGTATAATCTTTTATTCTTTTTGTGCAGTGCCGTATACTCCGATTCCGAAATTCCATCTGGTGTATCCGATGATCGATGAAAAATATTCACTGTAGTTGTATTTCCGGATCATATCTTCATTGACCGAAATTCCGCTCAGTGTGTCCATATGCTCATTCACGTAAGCAACGGTCTTGTCCGAAACATCGGTTGCGATTTTTACTTCTTTGTATCTTGCGAAGCGGTTTCCAAGCATGGCATAACGGACAACGACGATACGGTATGCCAGATCCCCATCGTATTTCGAACTGATGCCAAAGTTATCTTTTCCCATCAGATATTCCATAATCTGTTCTGCGGTTGCATTTGCCTCATCGATTCCGGTCTCCTTGTCATATTCAAGATCATCGGCAGAGCCTTTTCCGAAAACATCCGCACGAAAACGGTTCAGCGAGGAACCGGATACATTAAAGCTGTATGTACCGTCTTTTTTCCGGTCAATTTTGAAATCATTATTCAGCGTTTCACCATTATTCTTTAAAACCGTAAGAATCTCTGCAAGTTCTGCATTGACAGCCTTGTTTTTTTTTTTTTTGTGCTTGAATAGGTTGTACTGTCATTGATGGAAATGGAATATGCAAGTTCATTGTAAGCCAGAAGCTTTCCGTTTTTGTCATATATATTTCCACGTGCCGCATTGATCGGCTGCTTCATCTGAATCTTTAAAGAAAAGTTTTCCTGATAAGACTTTCCGTTGACGACCTGAAGGGTAAAGATTCTTGCAAGGATAATTCCGAAAAATACGATAAATACCGCAGCAAGCACAAAAAAGGCGCGAACTGAAAAATTTCTTCAGAAAATCTTTGATATCATAACTCAAATTTTATAGCTCTCCTTTTTCTCGTGTTCCTCAAGTTTCTGATTTAATCTTGAGAAGAATAAAATACAAAAAGATGGTTATCACCATGGTATAAACAAATTCCGGCAGTATGACGGATGTAAAATAATACCAGAAAGAAAACCGGCTGCGCATAAAAAACATAACGATATAGATCATCAGGTTATTTACGATATCACTCGAGCCGATCAGAATCATCAAGCTTAATATCATCCGGGTAAAATCTTTTTTGAACAATCCGTTGATGTAACCGATGTACATATAAAAGTAAAAGCATATCCTCCGAGATAAAACCCAAAAAATATGTCGATAAGCAATCCACAAAAGAATCAACCCACAGCCCTTCTTTTTTCCCACGCATGAGTCAAAAAGAAGACACCACAATAATCAGCAGATTCGGATGGAAATATTGGCAAATGTCAAAGCTCGAAAAACGGTTGTCTGTAAGAAAACAGATTGCTATAATAATAAAAAGCACAATTTTTTCTACGCATTTCCTACTCCTGTGATTTTTGTGTTTCGGTATTGTCCTGTGTTTCTGCCTGAGTATCGGATGCCTTCTGGGAAGACAGTTCCTTTTCTCCGGTGTCTTTGAGTGTCGTAATGACAAGCACCTCCCGCAGATGCTGAAAATCAACGACCGGCGTAATGGTTCCTGATTTTGTCAGGTTATTTGCATTTTTTTCAATGGAGGCAATGTATCCAATCAAATTCCTTCCTGATACTGATCCGACACATAAGAAGTCACGACCGGATCGCCGACCTTTACCTTATCATCTTCATCCCGGAGTTCTGTAAATGGTAACACTTTATCCTGATTCATGGACTTTAAGCTGCCACCGACATTGAAATTATCTTTTGTGGTCAGAACCATGGAACTTACATTACTGGAATCATCGATGATGCTTCGCACCTTGGCAAAATTCGGACCGACGTCTGTGACGATTCCGACCAGACCGCTTCCGGCAATGACGTTCATGCCTTTTTTGATGCCTTCTTTGGAACCTTTGTCAATCGTAAAACTTTTTGAAAACCAGTTGGTTCCGTCCATGGCGATCACATTTGCTGCGACCTTCTGATATCCGGAATATTTATCATCCAGATCCAGAAGTTCCCGGTAATTGTCCAGTTCGTATTGTTCGAGCTTTGTGACGTTTAACTGATTGGTCAGATCGTCTACCTGATTTTGAAGCTTTTTGTTTTTCTTTTAAAACTTCTCCAAGTGTTTGAAAGTCATTTGCTTTTCCTGAAATCCAGGAACCGGCATTGTTGATTCCCTTCTGCATCGGAACAAATACATATCCGGCAACTGAATTTAAAGGGCCTCCGGAAAGATTAAATACCAGACTCGTAAACAGAGCAACAATACACACGCCGGTAAGGATCAGCAAAATATATTTACTTGAAAGATGCTTTTTCTTATTGCGAAAACTGCGAAATTTTTTCATAAAATCCTCGAATCCTTGTTTCTTACTTTAACGTAGTATTTTTTTCATGCTGAATGGAATCCGTTTATATTTGGAGTCCGTAGCAATCTTTGAAAGACCGCGGACTGCGCTCTCTTCCGGATTCTCACAGGTATTTACTTTAATATTTGTAATCTGTGTAAACAACTGGTCAAGATCTTTGATTTTTGATCCGCCGCCTGTGATATAAATACCTGCATAGATAATATCCCTGGCAAGTTCCGGTGGTGTTTTTCTCCAGAATCAGTTTGATAGACGAACAGATCGATTCAAGATTTGCTTTGATTGCTTCATAGACAACCTCTGCGGTAATTTCACGTTCCACCGGAAGACCGCTTACGACATCAGACCAACAACGGTCATCGTTTCCTGTCTTCCCGGAAGTCCGCTTCCAAGCTCTTCTTTTAATGCTTTGGCGGTTTTCTTTCCGATCACAAGGTTAAATTCCCTGCGGATATAGCTGATGATAGACTCATCGAGACGATTGACCCGAAATGCATCAGATCACTGAGTACAAGTCCTCCGAGAGAAATCACAGAAATTTCGATCGTATCTGCTCCCCATATCCACGACCATGACTCCGGTAGGCTGATTTACATCAATCCCAAGTCCAACGGCATCTGCAAGTGGTTTTTCACAGAGCATAACGTTTTTCGGACGAAATTTGCTTTTATAAAAAGTTCAAAGAATGCACGTTTTTTTTCTACATCGGTAATGTCTGTCGGTACTGCGACAAGAAATTCTGCATTCTTTACTCTTCCTTTTAATTTTTTTTTCTCAATATAATCAAAAAATCATGGTCTGCAGAAAATTGTAATCTGCGATCACTCCCGTAGAAACCGGAAACGTAACGTTGATGCTTTCCGGTGCTTTTTCATACATTGCATAGGCATCATCACCATACGCATAAATCTGCGTTTTGTTGATAATGGCAATGGTGTTTTTTTTCAGATACCACTTTTCCACTGGATTTACTGAATACTTTAAAATTACATGTACCGAAGTCAATACCATAAATATTGTTACTCATTGTCTTCTCCCTTTTCTTTTGTGTTATAAACAATTTATTTTCGCGAAAACTGAAATACTGCTGATCTCCGATTACGATATGATCAGCAAGGGTTAATCCCAACACCGAGGCGCCTGCCCGAATCTGTTCGGTAAGCTTTTTGTCTTCTGTGCTTGGAGTTGGGTCTCCACTCGGATGATTGTGCAGGATAACGATCATAACAGCATTTCGAAGCAGTGCTTTGCGAAACAGTTCCATGGGAGAAACATATGCATAACTGATGCTCCCGGTTGCGATTACACTGTCTCCTAAAAATTTGCATTTGGAATCAAAGAAAGCTGCCATAAAGGCCTCTTCCCTGCGGTGCCGGAGTTCTTCCATATAATAATCGGCGATGGAAGACGGACAGTTCATGGATAAATGATATCCGCGTCCGGTTCTGGCAATGCGCTTGAAAGCTCCGCAATTGCTTTCAGCTGTGTTGCCTTGACCTCCCAGCCAATGCCCCTGCGTTCTAAAAAGCTGTTCATATCCGATTTCGTACAGATTCAAAAAAGATTTCCCTGACACTCCGACAAAAGATCACGTGCAAGATCCAAAGCCGTATAATCCTTTGTTCCTGTCTTTAATATAATTGCAAGAAGCTCTGCATCCGACAGCGCCTCTGCTCCAAGAATCTGAAAACGTTCGTAAGGGACGTTCCGATTCCGGCAGGTTTTTCATTGAAATGTGACTCAAAACAGGTTCCTTTCTACTTTTCCGAAGCCACATGAAAACTCATATTATTTTAGCACAGTTCATCTATATTAACAAGGTTACGTTCATAAAGTTTCTGTAAAGACATAAGAATTCCAAGCTTCGCATGGTACCATGTCAGCCCCCTGAAAATAAACGGCATATGGCGGTTTCACCAGCCATCTGCGGAAAGTTCGATGGAAGAACCCTGTACGAATGCACCTGCTGCCATAATGACATCACTGTCATAGCCCGGCATTGCCCATGGCTCCGGTGTTACATAGCTGTCCACCGGCGCTGCAGCCTGAATTCCTTCACAGAAGAAAGCAATCATGGCATCCCGGTTTTGAAATTCCACAGCCTGAATAATGTCATGGCGGCTTTCTGTACTGTCCGGAACCACTTTATACCCCAGTTTTTCATAAATATCTGCCGCAAAAATGGCTCCCTTTAAGGCACCGCTTACAACGGTCGGTGCAAGAAAGAGGCCTGATAAAAGGACTGGATCACACCAAGCGAAGCTCCTACTTCTTTTCCGAGTCCAGGGGAAGTCAGGCGATATGCCGCATTTTCCACACATTCCTTTTTCCCTACAATGTATCCGCCAATCGGCGCCAGTCCGCCGCCCGGGTTTTTAATCAGGGAACCGACCATCATATCCGCTCCCACTGCAAGTGGCTCCCGGTCTTCCACAAACTCTCCGTAACAATTGTCAACCATACAGATGACATCCGGCTTGATATTTTTGATAAATGTGATCAGTTCCCCGATCCGTTCGACCGACAGTGTTGGACGTGTCTGGTATCCCTTAGAGCGCTGGATGGTTACCAGACGCGTGTTTTCATGGATTGCATTCCGGATTCCATCGTAATCAAATGAACCGTCCGGCAGCAGATCCACCTGGGAATAAGTGATTCCGTATTCGGCAAGGGAACCTTTGGATGGGCGGATGCCGATCACTTCCTCCAGAGTATCATACGGTTTTCCCACCGGCGAAAGCAGCTCGTCGCCCGGGCGCAGATTGGACATCAGAGCGAGCGCAAGTGCATGGGTTCCACAGGTGATCTGTGGACGGACCAGCGCATCTTCCCCGCCAAAACGATCTGCGCCCTTACCGCTTATTACGAGGCGGCGAGGCTGAGCTTTTCCGTTACAGGAAAAAACATAACCGAGCGGAAGAAAGGGCGTTTAAGTATTTGCGAACGTTTGCGGGCTAGCATAATTATTCGGTAATACTCACTCTTGTTTCTGTTTCCAACAACATAGAAAGTACGATCGTTATCATCTGCGTTATCACTATGAATGCGGTTCTTGGCACTGTCCATCCAGCATTTCAAGGCGGAAAAATCGCTTGAGGCGCTCAAATCAATGTCATCACCCAAAGCGTAATGAGGATAACAACATTCGCGCGCGCTTATCGTCAATGCGTCCGATACTTAACCGTAGGCGATATTGTACTTGTAGAGCAGGGGGCGACATTGTCTGTGCGGACGGCGAAGACTTGTTTCGTGTGCGTCCCTTCAGGTAAACAAGAAAGCTCGCTTACAGGCGAAAGCAACGGCATAGACAAGTTCACGAGATGCTGACAGGCGAAAAGCCACTCTCGGCGAGCAGAAAAATATGGTCTACACAGGCTCTCTTGTTGCGACGGGCAGGTGTGTTTGTTGCTGCGCGGTCGGAACGGATGCGGAGCTTGGAAGGTGCGGGAGAAGCATAAACAAGGCTGACGAAAGACCCCGTTTGGCACAGCGCTGACAGAGTTCAAAACGCTTTCAGCGATTCCGTTCTCTGCCGCAGTTGTGATACTCTATATCGTAAGGAAGACACCGTGCGCTTGATTCGCTGATGTTCGCCGTAGCGCTTGCTGTAGCCACCGGCTTCGTTAAGCAATACGTAGC
>VOFJ01003339.1_pt1 | contig 48083 bp, 74 predicted proteins | sample 5384081 | NCBI WGS metagenome assembly VOFJ01 (sample SAMN12384729, study PRJNA508395) | human gut metagenome | isolation source: healthy gut I | host: Homo sapiens
AAAAATGCTGGAAGAAGTCAGAAATCTGGAGACAGAAGGACTTAAAGCAGAACTTCATCAGATGGATGTGCAAAGCTTAGAATTTGCTGATAATTCCTTCGACGCAGTGGTATCAAGAAACGTATTCTGGAACCTGGAGTATGCAGATAAAGCTTATGAGGAAGCGTACAGGGTTCTAAAAAAAAAAGATGGAATTCTAATTCTGGAAGATGGAAATTATTATCGCCGTTTTTTAGTGATAAGTATCAGAAAGCCTATGATGAGTTTCAGCGGGGACATGAAAAAAAGAAGAACAAGGGTGCCATGCGCGACATAATAAAGAAAAATGTAGATTTTTCCATTATGGATGAAATTGCAAAAGAAATTGCCAATGAGTCAGGTAGATCGACCTGCCTGGGATTTTTAATAAACTTGTAGAAACAGGATTTCATAAAATACAGGTGGAAATAGCTGGCAGCCCTTTACCGATGAATTTTTGTATTGTAGCACAGAAGGCTGAAAAAGTGAAAAAGAGATTATAACACGACTGATTTCACTTGTGATTATTTTGTTTGGGCTGTCTCTGATGACCTTTGGACTTACATATATTTTGCCGTCAAATCCAGCTGAACAGCTGGCAGAATCTATGGGTGCAGGTCATGACCGGGAGGTAATCGCAAAAAGATTGAAGAAAAATACGGATTAGACAAATCTTTTGGAGAGCAGTATGTGAACTGGCTGAAGGGTGCGTTACATGGCGATTTCGGAATGTCGGTAAAATATGCACAGCCGTTTCCCAGGTATTAGGAAGAAAACTCCCCAATACGGTTAAACTGGCAGTTGCATCGTTTATTCTGATGATATTAATTTTACTTTCCGTTAGAATTTTTATCAGCAGTATATATAAGGATAAAAGGCTGATTATATTATTCGGTTTATGTCTTTTATTGGAATTTCACTGCCTAGCTTCTGGGTTGGTATGATGATGATCTATTTTTTTTGCAGTTAAGATGCACTGGCTGCCTGTGGGGGATCAGATTCTTTTAAAAGTCTGATCATGCCGTCTGTAACACTTTCGTTAAGCATGAGTGCGTACTACATAAGACGGATCAGGGCGGTAATGGTCGAGCAGATGAATGAGGAATATATAAATGGCTGTCAAGCAAGGGTTGGAAGGTTTCGTACAATTTTCTTTCATGTGCTGCCAAATTCCTGCTTACTGTAGTGACAATGCTCGGCATGTCATTTGGAGGATTACTTGGTGGAACAATGATCGTTGAAACGGTCTTTAGCTGGAATGGAATCGGCAGCGCAGCAGTGGCTGCGATTTCCGGCAGAGATTACCAGCTGATCAGGGATATGTTATGTGGATGGGATGTATTTATGTACTGGTGAATCTTTTGGTAGATATATCTTACCAGTGGCTTGATCCAAGAATTAGAAGAGGAGCCCTGCAACATGAAGAGTAAGAAAAAAAATTATGGATTCGTTTTGTGATTATAATGGCATTTGCAGTGCTTTTTCTTATTATTTGCATTGTTCATGGGAAAATTTGCACCTTATGATCCGTTGGAAACACACTATACAGACCTTCTGAAAGCGCCATGCAAACAGTATCTCATGGGAACTGATCAGATGGGAAGGGATATATTTTCGAGAATTCTTTACGGAGGAAAAACATCACTTTTGATCGCATTTGTTGTGACAGCGATCATTTCCGTTGTAGGAATTCTTATCGGGACAATAGCAGGCTTCTGGGAGGCGCTTTTGATGCTGTTTTAATGCGTTTATCTGACATGCTGATGGCCTTTCCTGGTTCCATTTTTACAATTGCACTTGTAAAAAGCTTTCTTGGTACAGGACTTCCAAATCTGATTTGGCAATGACCATAACAGGATGGACTTATTATGCAAGAATTAGCCGGTCATTAGTGCTTTCCATAAAAATAATACATATATAGAGCAGGCAAGACTGGGAGGCGCTAATAATTTCCGGATTATGACAGGTTATATTATTCCAAATGTCATGCCTTCGCTGTTAGTAAATATTACGCAGGATATTGGAAGTAAACTTTTGACCATTGCAGGTCTTTCCCTGCTGGGGCTTGGTTCCCAGCCACCTACACCCGGAGTGGGGATATATGCTGTCTGAGGGAAAAAGACTATATGTATTCGGCACCCTGGATGCTTATGGCACCTGGTATTGTTATTTTAATAAATGTAATCATATTTAATTTACTTGGAGACAGTATTCAGGATCTAATGAATCGAAAAAAAAAATTAAGAATGTTTACTCTTTAAAAATAAAGAGTTGAACATAGATTATAGTTTAACAACAGGAGGAGAAATAAAAAAATGAGAAAACGGTTAGTATCTTTATTGTTTGCAGGAATTATGGCATGCAGCGTAATAGGAAGCGGTGTTACTACATTTGCAGCCGAAAATGACAGTCACATTAATCTGGCACTTTTCACCTACATCGAAGGCATGGATCCTGCAACAGACTGGTGCGGATGGAATCTACACGCTGTGGTGTAGGAGAAACTCTTTGACTGTAAATGAAAAATATGGAAATTGTAGGACAGTTAGCTGATGAGTGGGAGCAGGTTGATGATACAACTTATCGTTTTCATATCCGCCAGGGAGTAAAATTCAGCAATGGTACCGAGCTGACACCAGAGATCGTAAAGGATTCTATCCAGAGATCTATTGATAATAACTCTCGTGGAGGAGATCTTAAAATTGCAAACATCGAAGTAGATGGAGAGAATGTAGTATTTACTACAGATGGTGCATACAGTGCTTTTGTTTCACAGCTTACAGAGCCGATGACAGTTATTGTAGACACCACAGCTGATACAAGCAATTATGATACTATGCCAATCTGTACAGGACCTTATGCAGTGTCTGAGTATGTATCTGAAGAGAAGATTGAGCTTGTGGCAAATGAGAACTACTGGGATGGAGCACCGGAAATCAAGAGCATTACTGTAAAGAATATCGGAAGTGATACAAAGGTAGATGCAATGCTTTCGGAGATTGACCTTTGCATGAGGGACCGGATGCAACAGCTCTTAATCGTGTGGAAAATAATGACGATATCAACATTGTAAAAGTAACCGGAACAAGAGAGAATGATTTGAATTAAACTGCCGCGAGGGAAATCCCTTTCTGATAAGAACCTTCGTCTTGCACTGTCCTATGCAGTAGATCGTGATGTTGTAGCACAGGTAGCAGGAAATGGTTATTCTTTTCTCCAATCAGCACAGCATTCCGCCATCTGTAGGATACGATTCTGAAGATGTAAACGGACAGGTTTATGATCTGGATAAGGCAAAAGAATGCCTTGAGGCAGCAGGCTACAGCGATTCTGACGGAGATGGAATTGTGGATAAGGATGGAAGAATCTGTCCCTTACAATTTCTATTGCCAATGGTTCTTCAACAGCAGTAAAGTGAGACTTTACAGGATATGTGGAAGCAGATCGGAGTTGATGTACAGATTGAAATGCTGGAGAATGTAAAGTGACAAACAGTGCTTCTGGTGATTTCTGATATGCTGGTATCTCCAAACTGGCAGACTGTAAATGCTGGTGATGGTCAGAAATATCTTATGAACCGCTGGTCTGATGGAGGAAGTGACAATTACAGCGGATATCACAGTGATGAATTCCAGTCTGTTCTGGATAAACTGGATGCTGCATTTACTCAGGAGGACCGTGTAAGCGCATTTGTAGAAGCCCAGCAGATCCTGGCAGATGATGCCCCGGCAATCTGGATGTATGCAAATGATAACGTGACTCTTGTAAACAGTAAACTTGAGAATGTAACAGTATTCCCAATTGACTATTATCTTGTAACAAACAAGTGGACATTAGCTGAATAATTATGGATATTCTGAATATTGAGAACTGTACGATTCGCTATCAGGAGCAGGAAGCGGCAGTAGAGCATGTTTCTTTCTGTGGGAGGCAGGAAATCGTCAGTATCGTAGGTGAAAGTGGAAGTGGAAAAACAACTTTAATTCGTGCTATTCTCGGAATTTTTACCTCCTGGCAGGACAGTGACAGAGGGGAAAAATCTTATTTCAGGGAAAAATATTTTGGAATTAGATGAGACGTCTTTACAAAAGCCCGGGGAACGGAAATTGCAATGATCTTTCAGGATGTTGGAGCATCATTGGATCCCATACGGATTGTAGAGTCTCAATATCGGGAATCTATTCTGGCGCACAGGAAAATGGCAAAGGCTGACTGTCGGTCACTGGAAAAAGAAATGCTGGCAAAAATGCATCTGACAGATCCGGAACGTGTAATGGTATCTTATCCTTTTGAGCTTTCCGGCGGGATGAAACAGCGTGTTGGAATTGCAATGTCAATGACTGCAAGACCAAGACTTCTTCTTGCAGATGAGCCCTACTTCTGCATTGATGTGACAATTCAGGCAGAAGTGGTACGAGAAATGAAGAAGCTTCGGGAGCAGTATGAAACTGCAATTTTTTGTGACACATAAACATGAGTTAAGCTGCCTTACATTTCAGATAAGATCGGTGTGATGTGCAAGGGTGAGCTGGTGGAATTTGGAAAGAGATGATGTGATCTTTCATCCGAAGCACGAATACACCAAAAAACTTTGGCAGTGCAAGGCTGGAGGGGAAACGATTTGTAAAATGATACGATTTCTCCTGGAAGTTAAAAATCTGAATAAGACATTTCCAGTGAAAAAAGAAAAATTATATGCAGTAAGTGATGTTAGTTTTTCCTCAAAAAAAGGTGAATGCCTAGGGATTGTGGGTGAAAGTGGGGGAAAAAGTACAGTGGCGAGAATGACGCCGGTATCATACCCTTGTGTGGAGAAGTACTGCTGGAAGGGGAATTACATGAACCTGAAGGGCAGTGAAAAAGACGTTTCCGCCGAAACATTCAGATGGTTTTCCCCTTTGATCCCTTTAAGTTCATTCAGTCCGCTGAATGAAAGTTGGAACTTATCTTATGGAATCCAGAAAGAAACTTTGATGGATCAGTAAAGAAAATGGTCTTAAGGAAGCGCGCAACCGCGTTTCTGGAAGTAGGTCTTCCGGAAGATTTTGTGAATCGTTATCCATGAGCTGCGGTCAGCTGCAGCGTGGCTATTGCCAGGGCCATTTCTATTCAGCCAAAACTACTGATCTGTGATGAAGCCGACAGGTGCACTGGATGTTTTTCCACACAGAACCAGATTGGGAAGCCATGTGGTAAAAGCTGGTGGAAGAAAAGCAGATCAGCTGTCTGTTTATTGGGCATGATCACAATTGGTAAGTGAGTAAGTCAGAGAATCGCAGTTATGTATCTGGGAAGAATTGTGGAAATTTTTGAGAGTGAGACGCTTGCTTTTGCAAAAGCAGTACATCCATATACGAAAATGTTGCTTGGTTCTTGTTTTTGATGTATATTGCGATCAGAATGAGAAAATTGGTAGCTGCAAAGGGAGAGCCTCCAAGTCCTCTCTTTGAAGTGCTGTGCTTTTGCCGGGCGCTGTAACTGGTGCAGGGAGAAATGTAAAGAAGAACTGCCTCTTTTGCAGGAGATTGAGCAGGACATAAGGTTGCCTGTTTTCAATTTATGAAATAAAATACTGTTTGAGCAGCAAAAAGCTGTCTGGTAGATGCCAGGCAGCTTTTTTGAGGTGGAATAAAGTTAATTCCATGCTCGAAGCAGTTTTGTACCATTTAAGATTTGTTCCAGAAGATATAGAGCACCTGTACATCCAACGAAAAGTTTTGGGAATGACATGGATATATCTGGAACCTGGATTGGCAGTTTCAATGCCAAAAAAATGTTGTGCTGGTAAGTGTTCAATTCTACGATTGTGTTTTGCACCAGCAAGAAGGATAACATTATTTACAGAGGCAATATCCTGTTCCAGTGCGTCTTCACAATGAAGCTCATGAAGCTTTTCCTGAATCAGATTTTCCGTGTGGCATTGTAAATAAAGTGGATGGATGACTTTTGGGCTTAATGCCCAAATAACCGGAAAGATAATCCACATATCCTCTTAGAACGGATGGTTCGCCTTCCGCGGCATAGCGAAGATCCTTTGGGAAGCCTTTTATTTCCCATATTATGTAATGAAATAGAAAGCGCGCGAACGGCTTTCATTTTCAATATAATCTAATGCAGGTTCACAATTTGTTCCGAGTAAAAGAGGAAATCCCCGGACAAATTCTTCGGTGAGGTCAAAACCGATTGGCATTCCTCCGGTCTCGTAAACTGGTATGGGAAAATGGCTGTGGAGATATTCGGCTGTTTTTTACAACGCCCGGGCAGAGTATAATATTGGCGTCTGCCTGAGCAATTGTACGAAAATCAGTTATGGGACAATTCATACCAGCTGCTACATGAACAGAGATTCCGCAAAGCTTCAGTAATTTGGTGATTTCCTTTAAACCGCCTTCCGGGAATTTCTCATGTGCATCAAAACCAAAAAGGTTAATAGATGGAATTTTTGGAGGCTTTTTTTTATTGGTGCAAGGTTTATCACATAACAATTCCATCAGGCGAACGGTTGCTTCGTCGTATCCGATCATAGAATTTTCTGATAAGCCAGGGGATTCGATAAAAAGGTGTGGAATTCCAAATTCTTTTTGCTGATGGCATCCAGTTCCGGCTCCAGTGCTTCGCCGAGGAGAGAAGTACCGGGAGTCTGGATTACTGTGAATAAGTCATAACTTCTTTCTGAAAACAGATCGTTTAATGCGCGATGAAGTTGTTCGGCGGTCCCGAAAAATATAATCAGAATAGCGGAGATTGGTAGCTGGTATGCGAGGACTGCCGATGCAAAAAAACTGGCTGCGAAGCAACCCGGTCATCCATAGCATCTTCCAGTCGAAGCTCATCACCAAGAGTCCATAGATTGGATCTTCGAATCAAAGAATCAACACCACTAAAGGTATAGTAGGTTTTACAGCCAATGGGGGACCATTTAGGGAGAACCAGGTTGTTTTGGATCCCTTCGCATGCAGAGATAACACCCGCAATGTGATCAGGGACAGCGTTTCTCAAATAATGATTTGTCATTTTTCCATCGTCCTTCCAAAGTGTTTTCAAATAAACGGATCCATTTTGCAGCACAATCTGTTCCAGTAAAGAAACCTGTGCTGATATCCGTGCAAGATTTACGGTGCAGATTTCATCAAGTATGAAAGCCTGTCCCATAAAAATCATTCAGGATAATAAGATCTGGCTTTTTGTTTTGCAATAGAAGTAAATAATGTATTTTGTGCATTTTCCCAGTCCGCTGAGAATTGATGCTTCCAATCTGCAACGCTGTCTTCTTTTACTTCCGATAAGGATAGAATCCAATACATCCAAATCCAGATCATGAGCCAATTCAAGAATCCAATCAATGCTATTGTTCTTTTAAGAATAAAATCACTTTTTTCCCTTTTTATACAAAAGTTTGAGGTTGTTAATAGTTTGGGTGTATTGAATGCGGTTTTCTAAAATTACCTGTTCTGTTTCTTTTTTTCTTTTCCATAAAGTTTTTTCCTATTTTGCGAAGCCAGGAGGCTGTTTGGGAAAATCCCTGGGGAAGCTCGTTGCAAAGAAAACGGCAACCATATTTTTCTTCAAATATTTTTTGCAGTTCATGTCCTAGTTTATCATAGCGTGCCATGATCGAATAAGGCGCTTTTAAAAAAATTATGGATGTTCTCCCATTGATTCTGCGCAGATAAAGCGACAGTTGATTCGGGATTCCTATTCTTTTAAATATTTCCTGCAGATTCATAATGTGCACGATCTGTCTGAGAAGAAATTGTATGTTCATAGACAAGATTGATGCAATCAGGTTCTGGCTTTACGTTCGGATCAACAGCTTGAAGAGCAAGCGTTTTTTGTAGCAAAGTGCATTCCTTCGTTATAGTCACCGGCTTCGATTCCGTCAGTATGAATAATACATATCGACACCAAGACTTTTTAATTCTTTTTGAAGTGGAACCAGGTCATCGCCACTCATGCCTGGAATACAGGAAGTGACAGTGATAATATTGCGGATTCCGCGTTTTCACCATTTGAAAAGCTTTACGCCGTGTCTGTTCTATACCACCGTATACGGCTTCGTTTATGGTGATATCAGTATTCTCAAACTGTCTTGGAACAAAGGCCGGGTAAAGGATTCCGCGTTCGCCACAATCCTCTTCGTCCGTAGCTGGTAAAACCGTTAATGGCATACCAGGTGCAGCTTTTGGGAGCATGTCCGAGAATTGCGGCATCTTTGATATGAACCGCCAGATCGATAGCACCACGATAAGCACAGCCATATAGCGGAACTCTGCTAAAAGGATCAGATAAAGCTCTCTTTTTCGTGGCAGAAGGTTGTGCGGGAACAGCAGTAATCACGGGGCAGATGTATGTTTGAAATTGTAGTGGTAGTGTGGGATAGTCTTTTCCCACGCATAAAAAGCTCCATCTGCTCTTCAGATAAAGCGGCAGCGGCATAAAGAACAGGCTGCGTTTGTAATTTTTTGTGCAAGCTCCAGAAAAAATATTAGCTTCGGCACTTTTGGGGGATTTTTTCAACCAGAGTCATTGCTTCTTTTTCTGCCTGGGTAAAAAAGATTACTTCTGGGAATTTCTGCAAGAATTGGAAGATTGACAGCATTGGTAAAGTCTTCTACATATTTGCGATCATCACCGACTCCGCGGCTGTTATAGATGATCCCGGCAATCTGTCTGCCCTGGGGATTAAGATTCTTTATTCCGCACAGAATGTTATTTGCAGCATAAATAGACATAGATTCCCCACTTGTTACAAGAACTACTGCATCGGCATATTGTTTGCGGACAGGAACCGCAAAAACCGCCACAGACAACATCTCTAATACATCATATATGACCTGGTCATATTTTTCTATGGCGTGGTATTTGTTTAAAAAATCAAATGCAGTCAGAATTCCCCGGCCTGCACAGCCCATTCCTGGTCTGGGACCGCCTGCTTCTATGCAACCAGTGTCAAAACCTGGTATTAATACATCTGCTGCAGGTTTTGTTCATCTTCAGGAGTGTTTAGAAGATAATCGAGGATAGTTGTGATTTTTTTGCCCATGGTGTAGAAGACGGGTTGAGTCGTGCTTGGGATCACATCCTATTTGAAGTACTTTTACTGTTGCAGACTGCTAAGGCTGCGGTCAGATTCGCACTTATTGTGGATTTCCCAATCCCTCCCTTTCCATAAACTGCAATTTGCATATTGGTCCTCCTCATTATGAAATTCAAATTACCTTTGATAATGGCATTGGAGACTGGGTACTTGCTGGAAAAAATTTTTAACGACGTTTTTCGTAATCTACAGATAAAAATCCTTCACATAATCCATCCGTGCGCTCATTTTTAGCATCTACCAGTGTGATGGCGGCCATGGATTCTACGACTACAACGGCGCGGGGCACGATCACAGGATCATGGCGGCCTTTGATTTCGATGGAGGTGTTCTCGCCGGTAGTGGTAACAGTCTGCTGAGGCTGTGCAATGGATGGGGTTTGGTTTGATGTGGGCGCGGAGGAGAATTTCACCGCCGTCACTGATTCCGCCTAAAATGCCTCCAGAGTGGTTGGTGGTCTTTACAATTCTGCCATTTTCCATGTGGAAGCCATCATTGTTTTCGGAACCCTTCATGGTGGAAACCTTTACACCATCGCCGATTTCCACTGCTTTTACGGCGCCAATAGACATCAGTGCCTGGGCAAAAAGCTGCATCTAGTTTTCCAAATACAGGATCTCCAATGCCAGCAGGAACGCCGCTTATACGGCACTCGACAACACCGCCTGCACTGTCCTCCTCTTTCATGCATTTCTCCAGATACTTGGCTGCTTTTTCTGCGGCAACCATATCTGGCATATAGAAAGAGTTTTTCCGGTATTATTGCAGGGTGGTAGCTTTGGCATGAGACTGGTCCGATGGAACTGGTGTAGGCCTGCAGGGTAATACCAAGTTCTTTCAGAATCCTGGCTGCAATGGCTCCGGCGGCAACTCGGCCGATGGTCTCACGTCCAGAGGAACGTCCGCCGCCTCTGTAGTCGCGAAAACCATATTTACTGTCAAAACCAAAATCTGCATGTCCAGGGCGATAGGTCTGCGCGATATTTCCGTAATCCCGGGAACGCTGGTCTTTGTTCCGCACGATCATGGAAATGGGGTGCCAGTGGTCTGTCCCTCAAAGATTCCGGAAAGGATTTCGACTTCATCTCCTTCATTTCGGGCAGTGGTGTAACGGCTTTGGCCAGGCTTCCTTCTGTCCAGATAAGTCTGTATATCTGCCTCCGTAAGGAAAAAAAGTCCTGCTGGAACGCCATCTACAACGGTGCCCAGTGCCTTGCCGTGGGACTCTCCCCAGGTAGTTACTGTAAATTTTTTTTCCAAATGTTGACTGACTCATAGGCATAAATCCTTTCTTCTTCGGACTGCAGCAATCGCCAGTTGTGGAGGGAAAACTGCTGTGCCGAATTAAAGTATGAATGTGATGTTAAAGACATTATAGCGAAAATGCAAAAAAATTTGTAAACCGAATCTATTAGAATTGACAAAATTTCCTGTAGAAATTATAATTAAGCGTGTATTTTTGAGGATAGGAGCCCTGTCTGACAGAAAAGTGGGACAGCTGGTTTTTTATACAGAAGCAAGAGATTGGAAGGAGTGCAGCTTGTGGTAAGGATTTTTAAGACAATAGAGGGTGCGATCCATGAGATTCAGGAACCACAGGAGGATTGCTGGATTGCAATGACCAATCCCACTGCAACTGAGATCTTTGAGATGTCCGAAAGATTCGGAATCGAAGTAGATGATCTTCGCGCTCCTCTGGATGAGGAAGAGCGTTCTCGTATTGAAGTGGAAGATAATTATACACTGATCCTGGTAGATGTTCCTATGATCGAGGAACGCAATGACAAGGACTGGTATGGCACTATCCCTCTTGGTATTATTGTTACCAAGAAGATGATTTTTACCGTATGTCTGGAGGATACCCAGGTGCTTACCCGGATTTATGGAGGGAAGAGTACGTAATTTCTTTACCTATATGAAAACCAGATTCATTTTGCAGATCCTGTACCGCAATGCCACTATGTATCTGCGTTATCTGCGTATTATTGACAAGAAAAAGTGAACAGGGGGAGGAGAAGCTCCAGATGTCCACCCGTAATCAGGAACTAATGGAACTGTTGGAACTGGAGAAATCCCTGGTTTATTTTACTACATCTCTTCGGTCGAACGAGGTAGTACTGGAGAAGCTTCTGAACATAGACAGCATCAAGAAATATCCGGAGGACACCGATCTTCTGGAGGATGTCATCACTGAGAATAAGCAGGCGATCGAAATGGCCAATATATACAGCGGTATCTTAAGCAGCATGATGGGGACTTTTGCCTCGGTTATTTCCAATAACCCGAATGTGGTTATGAAGGTTTTGTCCGTTATCACGATTGTAATGAGTATTCCCACTATTGTGTTCAGTGCATATGGAATGAACCTGAGCCCTTCGGGAATGCCGTTTTCTGGTGACAAATGGGGATTTTTTAGTGGTGATATTGCTGTCCATACTGGTGAGTATTGTGGCAGCTGTGATTCTGTCCAAGAAGAAATTTTTTTTCTGAATAGGAGGATTACATGAAATTTATTGATAAGCTGGAACGAAAATTTGGAAGATTTGGTATTCCCAATCTCACAATTTACATGATTGTATGCTATGTGATCGGTTATGCACTGATGATCGTGAATCCAGGCATACTGAACTGGCTGAGCATGGAACCAGCGTATATTCTGCGGGGACAGGTATGGAGACTGGTAACCTGGGTACTGTATCCACCGAGCACTTCCGGAGTATTATGGTTTGTAATTGCAGTTCTGTTCTTTTTATTATCCAATTGGAACCTCTCTGGAGCGGACGATTGGAACTTTTAAATATACGTTGTATATTCTTTCGGGCGTGATATTTACAATTTTGGGAGCGTTTATTCTGTATTTCCTTCTCGGAGGAAATGTTCTGGTAGGAAACGTATTTTCTACTTATTATATCAGTCTGTCCACATTCCTTGCATATGCAATGTGTTATCCGGATATGCAGGTTCTGCTTATGTTTATCATTCCGGTGAAGATGAAGTGGATGGCAATTTTTTTATGTGGTGATCGTTGTATATGAAATGATTCAGTACGTTATGGCAGGTGCATGGTATCTGGTGATCCCGATTGTGGCTTCACTGTTGAATTTCATTATTTTTTACTTTGGAACAAAGGATTTCAGCCGGTATAACCCGAAGGAGATCCACAGAAGAAATGAATTCCGCAGAGCAATGGAACCCCAGGGACGTATGAAATCAGGCAGCGGCAGTGTGACCAAGCACAAATGCGCGATTTGCGGACGTACTGAGCTTGATGATCCTAATCTGGAATTTCGTTTTTGTTCCAGATGCAATGGAAATTATGAGTATTGCCAGGATCATCTTTTTACACATACACATGTGAAATGAAATTAATGTAATTGTTAACCGGTAACATCGCATGGCTGCTGTGAACGATGTGGGCAGCAGCCAGCAAAATGACTGAAAAGACAGAGGGAAAGACTGCTTATGAAGAGAACAAAAATTATCTGTACTATGGGACCAGCATCCAGTAAGAAAAAATACTTTAAGAGCTATGATGCGTGCCGGAATGGATATTGCACGTTTTAATTTTTCCCATGGTTCTCATGAAGAACACAGGGGAAGAGTAGACATGGTCAAAAACCTACGGGAAGAACTGAATATTCCGGTTGCCCTGCTTCTTGATACAAAGGGACCGGAGATCCGTACCAAGCTTCTTAAGGATCATAAGAAGATTACATTGGAGGCTGGAAGCGAATTTACACTTACTACCGGTGATATAGAGGGAGATGAGACCAGAGTCGCCATCACATATGAAAATCTTTACAAAGATGTGAAAAAAGGCGGTAAAATCTTGATTGATGATGGTCTGATCGAACTGGAGATTGAGAATATTAAGAATGGGGGATATTGTCTGCCGTGTCTTAAACGGCGGCGAGCTTGGAGAGCGCAAAAGGAATCAACGTTCCTTATGTAAAAGTAAATCTTCCGGGAATCACAGAGCAGGACAAAGATGATATTCTGTTTGGAATTACACAGGAGTTTGATTATATTGCAGCTTCTTTTGTCCGTGATGCAAAAGCGATTAAAGAAATCCGTCAGCTTTTAGATGAAAATGGCGGACATGATATTGGAATCATTGCCAAAATCGAGAATGCCGAAGGTGTTGAAAATATTGATGAGATCATCAAGGCTGCAGATGGTATTATGGTTGCCAGAGGCGATCTTGGCGTGGAGATTCCTCCAAGTGAGGTTCCTTATATCCAGAAAATGATCATCCGCAAGTGCAATGAGAACTATGTTCCGGTTATTACTGCTACCCAGATGCTCGATTCCATGATTCGCAATCCACGTCCTACAAGAGCAGAGGTGGCAGACGTTGCCAATGCTATTTACGACGGTAACAGATGCTATTATGCTTTCCGGTGAGACTGCAGCTGGTAAATATCCGCTGGAAGCACTGAAGATGATGGTGGAGATTGCACAGACCACAGAGCCTCACCTGAATTATGAGGATTATACCCATAACCGCAATATGTGTGGTGAGAGCAGAGTGTCCAGTGCTGTGGGACTGGCAGCAGTGCAGACTGCAAGAGATCTGAAGGCCAAGGCCATTGTGACTCCTACCTTTGGAGGAAGAACAGCCAGACTGATTTCCAATTTCCGGCCGGAAGCTCCTATTTATGCTGTTACTCCCAATGATACGATTCTGCATAGACTTCAGCTTGTATGGGGCGTTACACCGTTGAAAGGATACGAGAAGGATTCTACAGAGCATATTATTTCCCAGGCCATGAGCGTTGTCCGCAGAAAGCGGCTCAAAAAAGAAAGGAGACCTGATCGTATTTACGGTTGGAGATCCTGCTACCAATATGACCCGGGAAGGTGCTGTAACAAATATGCTGCATGTGATTGAAGCCAAAAATAAAGCTGTCACAGGCTCTGATTTGACAATAGAAAAATTACTTTTTAAGAGCAGCGAGTGCTGTATTTTACAAACGAGGAGAAACTATTATGAAAAAGACACCTTTTGTAACACTGGAAAAGGTACAGGAAATTGCCGGAAAATATCCTACCCCATTTCATCTTTATGATGAGAAAGGAATCCGGGAAGAATGCACAGGCTTTAAAGGAAGCTTTTGCATGGAACAAAGGCTTTAAGGAGTTTTTTTGCAGTAAAGGCAACCCCGAACCCGTTTCTGATCAAGATTTTGCAGGAATATGGCTGCGGATGTGACTGCTCATCCATGACAGAACTGATGCTTTCCAAAGCTATCGGATGCAAGAAGGGGAGACATTATGTTTTCCTCTAATGACACATCCGGATAAAGAGTTTAAATATGCAGATGAGATCGGTGGAATTATCAATCTTGATGACATCACTCATATTGAGAGTGTGGAGAAAGCTGTTGGAAAGATTCCGGAGATTATCAGCTGCCGTTATAATCCTGGCGGAGTGTTCAAAATCAGTAACGATATTATGGATAATCCCGGGGATGCAAAATATGGCATGACAACGGAGCAGATTTTTGATGCATTCCGTATCCTGAAAGCAATAAGGGCGCCAGGGAGTTTGGAATTCATGCATTTCTTGCCAGCAATACAGTGACGAATGATTACTACCCGATGCTTGCGAAGGTTATGTTTGAACTTGCTGTGAAGCTTCAGAAGGAGACTGGGGCGCATATTAAATTCATCAATCTTTCCGGTGGTATAGGTATTCCTTATCGCCCAGAGCAGACTCCAAACGATATTCGTGCAATTGGAGAAGGTGTACGCAAGGTATATGAAGAAGTTCTGGTTCCGGAAGGAATGGGAGATGTTGCGATTTATACTGAAATGGGACGTTTTATGATGGGACCATATGGCTGCCTCGTGACAAAAGCAATCCATGAGAAACACACATACAAAAGAGTATATCGGTGTGGATTCCTGCGCAGTAAACCTTATGCGGCCGGCTATGTACGGTGCTTATCATCATATTACTGTTCTTGAAAAAAAGAGGATCAGGTTTGCGATCACCTGTATGATATCACAGGATCTCTTTGCGAGAATAATGATAAGTTTGCAATTGACCGTTATCTTCCGAAGATTGACATGGGTGATTATCTGGTGATCCATGATACAGGAGCACATGGTTTTTCCATGGGATATAATTACAATGGTAAATTGAAATCTGCGGAGATCCTTCTTCACGAAGATGGAAGCTTCGATATGATCCGTCGCGCCGAGACTCCAAGAGATTATTTTGCGACCTTCGACAGCTTCCCGATTTATGAGAAAATGCTGGAGGATGAAGACCGGGCGTAATTACTTATGAGTAAAATAAAAAACAGTTTGATGCGTTTGGCTTGCAGACTGTGTAAATGAAAAGAGGAACCGCTGAGATGCTGGCGGATCCTCTTTTTTCGCTATATAGAAAAGAATTTCTTTGGAACAGTTGGAGATTGATGGTCAAAAGTATGAACCCACGAGGCAAATGCAGGGCAAATTTTTGACAACCTTTGCCATTTTTTGAAATTCTGAACAAAAAAAAATCCCGTAAAATCAAAGATTTGACAGGATTTATATAACATATGAAATATGAAAAAGTGCCGGCAGCGGGACTTGAACCCGCACGTGGTTGCCCACAACAGATTTTGAGTCTGCCTCGTCTGCCATTCCGACACGCCGGCGGTTGAACAATTGATATAATAGCACATTATAAAAAAATAAAGTAAAGATGAAATTATGAAAAGTTTATAAATTTTTGAGGCAGAATATTGATATTCATACATGGAAATGCTAAAGTATTTAACAGTTGACAGAAAATGGAGGAAATGCCAATGAATATTGACCATAAAAACCAGAAAACCGGCCATTGTACATTTTTGCACTGATAGCGGTTGGGGGTGATCCTTTTCCTGAACATATTTGCCATTCCTGCCATGCAGGAACGCTCTGTGGAGAAGACCGACTATAGTACATTCCTCAGCAATGTAGAGCGTGGAAATGTATCCAAGGCAGAGGTGCAGGACGATTATATCTATTATGTAGTCAGAAAGAACGGCGAGGACGTGGTGTGCAAGACTGTACGTATGGATGATCCAGACCTTGTAAGTCGCCTTTTGAAGCCGGAACCAGTATGGAAGCAGTGGAGCCTCAGAAGCAGTCCATCTTTCTCAGTCTGGTGATCGGATATGTGATTCCAATCGTAATCTTTGTTTTCCTTGGGAGATGGCTGAGTAAAAAGATGATGAGCTCTATGGGCGGAGGCCCTGGCGGAGCAATGTCCTTTGGAAAAAGCAATGCCAAAGTATATGTGAAGTCTTCTACAGGAATTAAATTTACAGATGTGGCAGGTGAGGACGAGGCGAAAGAGCTTCTTACGGAAATTGTAGATTATCTTCACAATCCACAGAAATACACGGAGATTGGAGCATCTATGCCCAAAGGCGCCCTTCTTGTAGGACCTCCTGGTACAGGTAAGACATTGCTCGCCAAGGCAGTTGCAGGAGAAGCAGAAGTACCGTTTTTCTCTCTGTCCGGTTCGGATTTTGTAGAGATGTTTGTCGGCATGGGTGCGGCCAAAGTGCGTGACCTGTTCCAGCAGGCAAATGAGAAAGCACCGTGTATCGTCTTTATCGATGAGATCGATACCATTGGTAAGAAACGTGACAGCGGAAGCTTCACAGGTGGAAACGATGAACGTGAGCAGACGTTAAACCAGCTCCTTTCGGAGATGGATGGATTTGACGGCTCCAAGGGAGTTGTGATCCTGGCTGCTACCAACCGTCCGGATTCCCTGGACCCGGCCCTCCTGCGTCCAGGTCGTTTTGACAGACGTATTCCGGTAGAACTTCCGGATCTGAAAGGCCGTGAGGAAATCCTGAAAGTCCATGCCAGAAAGATCAAAATCGCAGACAGTGTCCGTTTCGATGAAATTGCAAAGGCAGCAGCCGGCGCTTCCGGTGCAGAGCTTGCCAATATTGTAAATGAGGCAGCTCTTCGTGCTGTCCGTGACGGCAGGAAGTTTGCTACCCAGGCTGACTTTGAGGAGAGTATTGAGGTGGTTATCGCTGGTTATCAGAAGAAAAACCGGGTGCTTTCCAATAAGGAGAAGCTGATCGTATCCTATCATGAGGTAGGACATGCACTTGTGGCGGCGAAACAGACGGATTCTGCCCGGTTCACAAGATTACCATTATTATTCCCCCGTACCTCAGGCGCTCTTGGATACACCATGCAGGTGGATGAGCAGGAGCATTTCCTGATGTCAAAGGAAGAATTGGAGAATAAAATTGCTACATTTACTGGTGGACGTGCTGCTGAAGAACTGATTTTCCACAGTATTACAACTGGCGCGTCGAATGATATCGAGCAGGCTACCAAAATTGCCAGAGGCATGATTTCACGCTATGGCATGAGCAATGAGTTTGATATGGTTGCGATGGAAAGTATGAACAATCAGTATCTGGGCGGTGATTCAAGTCTTAGCTGCTCCTTTGAAACACAGACACTTCTGGACAAAAAAGGTAGTAGAGCTGGTACGAAGACAGCATGAGAAGGCCTATAAGATTCTTGAGGATAATATTGAGAAGCTTCATGAACTGGCAAAATATTTGTATGAGCATGAAACAATCACAGGCGAGGAATTTATGAAGATTTTAAATGATCCGCCGAAGTCTCTTACTGCCAGTGCAGAGTAAAAAAAAGCATTTTTTGTATTATTTGACTGGATTTTGCGGCAATAAAGAGAACCGCATTGCCGGATATATAAAATAAGGGACAGCAGAAAATGATCGGATACCTCTTAAACAGATTTTGGTTATTTCCCTTGTCTGTTTAAAGAGTATCTGTATCCGATCAAACATCTGCTGTCTCTTGTGTTTTGAGGAGATTCGGATATAATAACAAATATGGGCTGCAAAAGGGAGGTGTGTTTCCATGAATTGTCAGACAGCAGAGAGTATGGTAAACCGATACATTGAGCATGATTTATCTGTAGATGAACTGGAGGATTTTCTGGAACATGTGGAGAATTGTCCGTCCTGTTACGACGAACTGGAAACTTATTTTATTGTTCATGCTGCCATGCAGCAGCTGGATGAGGAGAGCAGAGATTCCACATTGGATCTCCGGGAGCTTCTGGAAGAAGATATTCGTAAATCCAAGCATTATATACTGAAGATGAGATTCCGCCGCGCGCTGAGTGGAATGGGATTCTGCGCGTTGATTGCCGGACTGGGTGGATTTTTGATTTATATTATTATGCAGGTATTATAGGAAACACGGTACAGGAGGCTTATATGTGTGAGAAAATTTTACTGATAGATGGTCACAGTATTTTAAACAGGGCATTTTACGGACTTCCGGATCTGACTAATTCAGAAGGTCTGCATACAGGTGCTGTCTATGGCTTTTTAAATATCCTGTTTAAAGTGCTGGGAGAAGAGAAACCGGAATATCTGGCAGTGGCATTTGACAGAAGTGAGCCGACTTTTCGCCATGCGAAATATCCAGAATACAAAGGTACACGTAAGCCCATGCCGCAGGAACTAAAGGAACAGATGCCGCTTTTTGAAAAGAGATGCTTGAAAAGATGGGAATCGCCACAGTTTCCCTTTTGCAGGCTTTTGAAGCAGACGATATTCTTGGTACGCTGGCGAAAAAAGGTGAAGAAAAAAGGTATGGATGTAATCATTCTTTCCGGTGACCGTGATCTTTACAGCTGGCGACTAAAAAAAACCATGATCCGTCTGCCAAGGACTGCAAAAGGGCAGACTGTTATAGAAGACTATAAGGAAGACCAGGTGCAGGAACGTTATCTGGTTTCCCCCCTGCCCAGATCATAGAATTAAAGGCTCTTATGGGTGATCCTGCCGACAATATTCCTGGAATTCCAGGTGTCGGAGAGAAGACAGCCACCCAGGCTGCTTGCAGAATATGGCTCCATAGAAAATGCTTTTTCCCATGTGGAAGAGATTTCACAAAAAGCGGGCCAGAGAATCTTTGAGGGAAAATTACCAGATGGCCCAGCTGAGTAAGGAGCTTGCAACTATTTGTACAAACAGCCCCATAGAATTTGAACAGGAGAAATTCCAGTTAGGAAATATTTTTACAAAGGAAGCCTACGAGCTATGCAGAAAATTGGATTTCCGGAATTTTCTGATGAAATTTGATCCGGCTGAAGTGAATGAAAATACAATAGAACAGGATTTTTTTTCATCTGCAATGATCTGAGGGCTGTGAGGCACTTTTTGAAAAAGGGACAGGCAGAAGCTGTGGGAATAGCGCTTCTCTGGGATAAAGAAGGTGTCTATGGAGCTGGTCTGGCATTAGGGAAAGATGAAATGTATTATGTTCCTGTGGAGGGAATGGTAACAGCAGCTTATTTAAGTGATAAGATCGGCAGGCTGGGGAAGTCTACCACAGTTTGTTCCATGGACGTAAAAACCATGCTCAAGCGTGCTGATCTAACACCCGATGCAAATGTATTTGACTGTGGCATTGCAGCTTATCTTTTGAATCCTTTGAAAAGTACTTATACTTATGAAGAGCTTGCAAAAGATTATCTGGATGGGAAGCTCCTTCCGGGAAAAAGAAGAGCTTCTGGGAAAAAAATATCCCTGAAAAAGGCCTGGGAGGAGGATATGCCGGAACTGGAACATCTGGCATGCTATATGGCGTATACCGCTTTTGCCACCAGAGCCCCTTGAAAGCGAAGCTTCAGGAAACAGGTATGTGGAAGGTATACACAGAGATTGAACTTCCTCTTGTATTTACGTTAGATTCCATGGAGAAATGGGGAATCGAAGTAAAAGGAGAAGAATTGAAAAATTATGGTGAAAAAGCTGACTGTCCGCATTCATGAACTGGAAAAGCTGATCTGGCAGCAGGCAGGAGAAGAATTTAATATCAATTCTCCGAAACAGCTTGGTGTGATCCTTTTTGAAAAAAATGGCTATTCCGGGAGGAAAGAAAACGAAGACCGGCTACCCACATCCGCAGATATATTAGAGAAACTGGCATCAGAGAATCCAATCGTAAATGATATTTTGGAATATCGTCAGCTTACAAAGCTGAAATCCACTTATGCAGACGGTCTTGGAGCCGTAATCGAGAAGGATGGAAGAATTCATTCCACTTTTAACCAGACCATAACTGCCACTGGCAGAATCAGCAGTACAGAGCCAAACCTTCAGAATATTCCAGTCCGAATGGAGCTTGGAAGACTGATCCGCAAAGTATTTGTACCGGAAGCTGGATTTGTATTTCTGGATGCAGATTATTCCCAGATCGAGCTTCGTGTGCTGGCTCATATGTCCGGGGATGAAAAACTGATCCAGGCTTACAGGGAGGCGGAAGATATTCATCGACTGACAGCGTCTCGGTCTTTCATATTCCGCTTGAGGAGGTCACTCCTCTGCAAAGACGAAATGCCAAGGCGGTAAACTTTGGCATTGTATATGGCATCAGCTCTTTTGGTCTTAGCCAGGATCTTAGTATTACAAGAAAAAGAGGCCTGCCGCTTATATCCAGAAATATTTTGAGACCTATCCAAGCATAAAGGGATTTCTGGATGGACTTGTGGAGCAGGGAAAAGAAAAAGGCTATGTTTCCACTATGTTTGGCAGAAGAAGACCGGTTCGGAACTGAAATCCGGCAACTTCATGCAACGGTCTTTTGGCGAGCGCGTCGCCATGAACTCGCCAATCCAGGGAACTGCGGCAGATATTATAAAAATTGCCATGAATCGTGTGTATAAACGTCTTTTGGATGAGAAACTGAGATCCAGACTGGTGCTTCAGGTCCACGATGAATTGCTGATCGAGACTTGGAAAGATGAAATCCCTCAGGTATCAAGAATTCTGGAAGAGGAAATGAAGGGTGCAGCCAATCTGGCAGTGGAGCTGGAAGTAGATATGCATCAGGGGAATAACTGGTACGAGGCAAAGTAGAATCAGAGCTATGTCTGGAATAGGATTGAGGAAGAAAATAGTTTGCACCTCATAATTACCAGGTGAAATCGAAGCAGTAAGGAATAGGACAAATGAAGACAATTGGTATTACAGGAGGAGTTGGTGCCGGAAAAAGTACGGTGCTTGCTTATCTTGAGAAAAAATATAATGCTTTTTGTTATACAGGCTGACGAAGTGGGACATATTGTGATGGCTCCGGGACAGGAATGTTATCAGCCAGTGATTGATCTGTTTGGGAAAGATGTGATAAAAAACGATAAAACTATTGACCGGAAGAGGGTTTCCGATGTAGTATTTGAGCAACCGGATTTTTTGAGCCGCCTAAATGGGATAATTCATCCGGCTGTAAAAAGATATATCCTGAAAAGCCTGGAGGAACAGAAGAATAAGGGACGGAAGCTATGCATTGTGGAAGCTGCACTTTTCTGGAAGAACATTACCAGGGAGTTTTGTGATGAAGTATGGTATATTCATACAGATGAGGAAATCCGCATTCAGCGCCCGATGAAAAACCGAGGCTATACAAGGGAAAAATCTCTTGGAATTATCGGAAATCAGGCCAGCGAAGATTATTTTCGAGCCCATACAGATTTCGTTGTAGAAAATAACGGAAATGTGGAAAAAACCTGGAAGCAGATAGATGAAGGAGTAAGAAGAAATGAGACTTTGCAGCATTGCCAGCGGCAGCAGCGGAACCTGTATTTATGTGGGATCAGAAGAAACCCATGTTCTTGTAGATACAGGAATAAGCGGAAAAAAGGATCGAGCAGGGACTGAACCAGCTGGAACTTACTGGCAGGGACATTGATGCGATTCTGGTCACTCATGAGCATTCCGATCATATCAGCGGTCTGGGGGTGATGGCACGCAGATACCACATTCCGGTTTATACTACAGGTGGAACTGCAGATGCAATCAGCAGAATGAAGAATATGAAGAATTTTCTTCCGGAAGACACTTTTCATGAGATTGTGGAGGATCAGGATTTTCATATCAGGGATCTGACCATTCATCCTTTTTTCTATTCCACATGACGCGGCACAGCCGGTAGGATACCGGGTTGAGTGTGAAGACAAGGCAGTTGGAATCGCCACAGATCTTGGAAAATATAACGATTACATAGTAGATAATTTACAAAATCTGGATGCTCTTTTGCTGGAGGCAAATCATGATATCCGTATGCTTCAGGTGGGAAGTTATCCCTATTATCTGAAACAGCGCATCTTAGGCGACAGGGGACATCTTTCCAATGAAAATGCAGGAAAGCTGCTTTGCAGGCTTTTTGCATGATGACATGAAAGCTGTTTTTCTTGGACATTTAAGCAGGGAAAACAACTATGAGGCTCTTGCCTATGAGACTGTGTGCTCAGAGGTAACCCTTGGAGATAATCCATATAGATCAAAAGATTTTCAGATTCAGGTTGCGAAACGGGACAGTATTTCAGATGTGGTTGTATTGTAGAGGAGATAATTTACAGTAAAGAAACAAAACTATATTTGAAATACAGGTTCAGTTTTTTTATATACAGATCAGGGAAAACTTAAAGCTGTATTTTCCCTGGGACAGTCAAAATGGGCTGCAGACCCAAATACAGGAGGAGTATCATGAAAAAAAACAATCATTACAGTAGTAGGAAATGATACCGTGGGAATCATTGCAAAGGTATGTACTTATCTTGCAGAGAACAATGTAAATATCCTGGATATTTCTCAGACTATCGTACAGGGATATTTCAACATGATGATGGTTGCAGATACCAGTGCTTCAGACAAGGAAATTGCAACTCTTTCCAAAGAACTGGCTGCTCTCGGGGATGAGATCGGCGTAGTGATCCATTGTCAGCATGAGGATATTTTCAACGTAATGCATCGAATTTGAAATGAAAGTCCCATCCATCGGACTTTCATTTAACAAAAAAATGTCGCCTGTAGGTGATATATCCATAGAAAGGAATACGAATGCTATGATAAATATGTTTGAAGTAAATGAGACGAACAAGATGATCGAGCAGGAAAACCTGGATGTTCGTACCATTACACTGGGAATCAGCCTGCTGGATTGTATTGACAGCGATCTTGAGAAATTAAACGAAAAAATTTATAACAAAATTACCACATATGCCAAAGATCTGGTGGCAACTGGTGAGAAAATATCAGCACAGTACGGAATTCCGATTGTAAACAAACGAATTTCTGTTACACCAATCGGTCTGATTGGGGGTGCTGCATGCAAAACTACAGATGATTTTGTAACAATAGCCAGGACCCTGGACAAAGCTGCCAAGCAGGTGGGGAGTAAACTTTATCGGTGGATATACAGCTCTTGTAAGCAAGAGGAATGACTCCGGCAGAAGAGCTTCTGATCCGCTCCATTCCCCGGGCACTTGCCAGCACAGAACGCGTCTGCAGCTCTGTAAACGTTGGTTCTACCAAGACCGGTATTAACATGGATGCGGTAAAACTGATGGGTGAGATCGTCCTGGAAACTGCAGAGGCCTCCAAAGAGCAGGATTCCCTTGGATGTGCCAAGCTGGTAGTGTTCTGCAATGCACCAGATGATAACCCCTTTATGGCGGGCGCTTTCCATGGTGTAACAGAAGCTGACAGTATTATTAATGTTGGCGTCAGTGGTCCAGGTGTTGTAAAAACCGCTCTGGAGAAAGTAAGAGGAGAGGATTTCGAAACTCTCTGTGAGATGATCAAACGAACTGCATTTAAGGTAACCCGTGTAGGTCAGCTGGTTGCCAGGGAGGCTTCCAAGATGCTTGGCGTTCCATTTGGAATTGTGGATCTTTCCCTTGCGCCTACTCCTGCAATCGGTGACAGTGTGGCTGAGATCCTGGAAGAAATCGGTCTTGAAAGAGCCGGTGCACCTGGAACTACAGCAGCTCTTGCCCTGTTAAATGACCAGGTAAAAAAAAGGTGGTGTAATGGCTTCCACAGCAGTTGGAGGCTTGAGTGGTGCATTTATTCCGGTCAGCGAGGATCAGGGAATGATCGATGCGGTAACAGCAGGTGCCCTTACCATTGAGAAATTAGAGGCTATGACCTGCGTATGCTCTGTGGGACTTGATATGATCGCAGTACCAGGTGATACGAAGGCATCCACCATTTCCGGCATTATTGCAGATGAAGCAGCAATTGGAATGGTGAACCAGAAAACAACAGCAGTCCGTCTGATCCCTGTTATCGGAAAAGGAGTAGGAGAGACAGTAGAATTCGGTGGTCTTCTTGGCTATGCACCAATCATGCCGGTAAATAATTTCTCCTGTGATGCGTTTGTGGCAAGAGGCGGAAGAATTCCAGCTCCGATCCATAGCTTTAAAAACTAAGTTTTCTGGGTTACTGGTCACGGAGTGAACAGAAACTTTTTTTTTGGATAAATTTGCACTTGACATTCTTACATCACTGTGCTAAAGTATAAATCAGTTAAACCGATGAGGAAAGAGTAGTAAATCAGATGTGACATTTAGTCGTTATGAATGGACTGAATAATGACTTATCAGAGAGCGAAGGATGGTGTGATCTTCGTATGAAGCGGCTGATGGAATGGACTTTCGAGGGCGGCCCGAAATTATATTTCAGGAGAGTAGGCGCCGACGGGAACCGAACCCGTTACCAATCAGGAGTGTATGTTTGTACATGAGAAAGTGGACGATTTGTCAATTTGAGTGGCACCGCGATAATAAGATTTTATTACCGTCTCAAAGAGCAACAGGGAATGTTGTTTTTTGAAGACGGTTTTTTGATATCCATTTTACCACTCATTCTTTCTCGCAGACAAGATGCAGAAGATCGGCTTAGTTATCTTCTGGAGCCTGTTTGAAAATCATTTCCGTAAAGTGTGACACATATTATGCGGAAAGCCTTTTTTAAACACGCTCCCGCCAATTTTAAAGAGAGAGGAAAACACTATGAAAAAAAAGAATGATCGCAATCGCAGCAGCAGCAACAATGGCAACTATGATGATGGCAACACCTGTTCTTGCAGAGGACTACAAGATCGGTATCTGCAATTATGTAGATGACGCATCTCTGAACCAGATCGTAGACAATCTGGAAAGCCGCCTGAAAGAAATCGGTGATGAGAAGGGTGTAAACTTTGATATTTCCTATGACAATTGTAATGCAGATGCCAATGTTATGGAGCAGATTATTTCTGATTTCCAGGCAGACGGTGTAGACCTTATGGTTGGCGTTGCAACACCAGTAGCTATGCGTATGCAGGCAAGCACAGAGGGAACTGAGACACCGGTTGTTTTTTCAGCAGTATCTGATCCGGTTGGTGCAGGTCTTGTAGAGTCCCTGGAGGCACCTGGTGCAAATCTTACCGGAACAAGCGATTATCTGGATACCGCTTCCATTATGAAACTGATCGAAGCTGTAAATCCGGATACCAAGAAGATCGGACTTTTTATATGATATCGGAAAGGATTCCTCTACAGCGATCAGCCATCGAGGCAGCAAAAAGATTACCTGGATGAGCAGGGAATCGAATATGTAGAACGTACCGGAACCACTACCGATGAAGTTCAGCTTGCAGCAGAAGCACTGATCGCAGATGGCGTGGATGCAGTATTCACACCTACAGACAACACCATCATGACAGCAGAACTTTCTATTTATGAGAAATTCATCGAGGCAGGAATCCCACACTATACAGGTGCTGACTCCTTTGCGTTAAATGGTGCTTTCGCAGGATACGGTGTTGATTACGCAAATCTTGGAGCAAAAAACAGCAGATATGGTTGCTGATATCCTTCTGAATGGAGCTGATCCGGCAACCACTCCTGTAGAAACCTTTGATAACGGAACTGCAACTGTAAACACAGAAACATGCGAAGCTCTCGGCCTTGATTTTGAAACTGTCAAAGCTGCTATGGAGCCGCTCTGCACACAGGTAAATGAGATTGTGACAGCAGAGAGCTTTGACGAACTGGAAGCAAATTAATGATTAACCGGAGGAAATGATTGTGACACTGGCTACTGCACTCTCCCTTTGGGAGAGACTGCTCTGAAGCTTGGACTGATCTGTTCTTTGACAGTTCTTGCTCTGTTTCTTAGTTATTCTATGCTGAATGTCTGTGATCTTTCCACTGATGGCTGCTTTACATGGGAGCAGCAGTGGGAGCAGCAGTGGCAGTCAGCGGACATCCTTTTTTATCAATAATAGCAGCAATGCTTGCCGGAATCTGTTCTGGCTTTGTAACCGGATTTTTGCAGACAAAAATGGGAGTAGACAGTCTGCTTGCGGGAATTATTGTGAATACAGGGTTGTATTCGATTAACATAGCAGTGATGGGAGGCTCTTCCCTGATCAACATGAACCGTACAGATACGGTGTTTTCCATGATGAAGGATGTTCTGGCAGATACCCCCTCTGAAGGGAAGAACAGATATAATTGTTGCGCTGATCGCAGTAGCAGCAGTGGTTGCTTTTCTGGTGGTATTTTTTTTAAAGACACGACTTGGTCTTGCAATCCGTGCAACAGGAAATAATGCAGATATGGTGAAGTCGTCGTCTATCAACCCGGTATTTACAACGATTATCGGACTTTGTATTGCAAACTCTTTTACAGCACTGTCCGGATGCCTTCTTTCCCAGTCTCAGAAATCTGTGGATATTAACATCGGTCAGGGAATGGTTACCATTGCGCTTGCTTCCCTGCTGATCGGAGGAACAATTCTTGGAAAAGGCGGAATTTTTGTAAGAGCTGTGGGAATGGTATTGGGAAGTTTTTTTATTTTCCGACTGGTTTATACGGTAGCTTTAAGATTTAACATGCCGGCGTTTATGCTGAAACTGGTATCTTCTGTGATCGTTATTCTGGCAATTTCCGGTCCTTATCTGAAACGACAGTGGCCGCAGCTGAAAAAGAAGAATGACGCACAAGAAGGGAGGTATCTGATTCATGTTAAAGATTTCACATATTTCCAAAACCTTTAATCCAGGGGAACGGTAAATGAAAAAGTGGCAATCAGAGATTTGTCTCTGCATCTTGAAAAAGGCGATTTTGCAACGATTATCGGCTCCAACGGAGCTGGTAAATCTACTATGTTTAATGCCATCTGTGGAGATTTTCTCACAGATTCCGGATCTATTGTTCTGGATGGAGAGGATATTACATTTCTGCCACAGCATGCCAGAGCAAAAAAATATCGGGGAGACTGTATCAGGATCCGATGCGGGGAACTGCTCCTGGAATGACGATTCTGGAGAACCTTGCGCTTGCTGCAGGGCAGGGGAGGCTGGCTTTCCCGTATTTCCAAAAAGTGATAAACAGCGTTTTCGTGAACAGCTTGCACTTCTGGATATTGGTCTTGAAGATCGCATGAACCATCCGGTGGGACTTCTTTCAGGAGGCCAGAGACAGGCACTTACTCTTTTTTGATGGCAACTATGAATCCACCGAAATTGCTTCTTCTGGATGAGCATACAGCAGCTCTTGATCCGGGAACAGCCGAGAAGGTGCTGAACCCGACCAGCAGGATCGTGAAAGAAGAACACCGACTGACCTGTCTGATGATCACCCACAATATGCAGTCTGCACTGGAGCTTGGAAATCGTATTTTGATGATGGATTCCGGTGATATTGTTCTGGATATCAAGGAAGAGGAGAAAAAAGGCCTTACTGTGGAAGGACTGCTTGACAAGTTTAAAGTTGGAGCAGGAAAGAAACTGGATAATGACCGTATCCTTCTTTCTAATGAGTAAGACTGAGTAAGACGAAATGGATAAAGTGAGCCCTGGCTATTGCACGGAAATGCAGTAGCCGGGGCTCTTTATGCAGTAGAGAATATTATACAATAATAATCTGTTGTCTGTATTCATGAACATAAGAAGCACTGTTTTTTTGTGCCAGAATGCTTTCGTAAAGATTGGATGCGAAAGTTGTTTTATTTAGTAAATCCATAGCTTGCGGTGCGTTTTCAAGCACTGCGGCAGCATCCGGCAGTTTGGTAAGCAGAGGAATGCTGCTGCATTTTTTTTATTTTGCCCAGAAGCGCAGAACTGTTTTTCGAAATCCCAGAACCCGGGCATAGGGAATCTGCGCGGGCACACTCTGAATATGAAGAAGCATGTGAAGCAGTGCTCTCTGGATCCTGGTTTGTGTGATCTCCTTGGTTTTCAGAAGGTTGGCAAACTGGGGAAAAGGTTTCATACTGATCCCGGCAGGAGAGAATCCTTCTGGCAAGAGCATGGGACATGTCCAGGTATGTGCACAGGCTTTCTTCTGTTTCCTGAAGAAGACAGTAGCGGTAAAAAGCGTATCCAGATCGTTTTCCAGAAGAAAACGATTTCCGGAAATTGCCTGTAAAAATAGTTCCAGGGAATTTGCTGGTAAAAATTTTTTTTGCCATATCAGCAAGAAACGCAAAATTCTGTATTGCGGTTTCTGGTGATTCAGATAAAAAGCAGTGGGAATGCTTGGTATTGGACCAGTCCCCTTTGGGTGGAACGCATTTGAAATCCAAAATGGCATTCCGAATAGCAGAAGCAGAAGGAAAGTGATTTTCAGACAGAGTATTTTCGTGATAATCATTTCCTTCCCGTTTAATGGAAACCGGTGAAATAGAGCTGTTTTCCCGTAAAAATAGCTTTGCAGTATTCGATTCCAAGAATATTATTGGGGGAAGAGAGCAATTGCTGGTATTTTTCTGATTCGGGAAAAACTGCAGAGAGAGCCATGCTTCTGGCCTTTGGAAAAGTCATTCCGTTTTTCAGATTCCGGCGAAGGGCGTCCTGAAAAGCTTCCGGCTCCTCTGCCAGGATTTTGGCCAGCTCCATAAGCGCATCCGTATCACCGCATTCACTTCCGAAACAAAGTATATCTGTAACCCCAAGTCCATCCAGAAGCTGTACGCCTCCTCTGGCAAATAACTCTGCACTGGCAGAAGAAATGGAAACCGGCAGCTCCAGAACCAGGTCTGCGCCGCCCGAAGAGCCATTTCTGCACGTACATATTTTGAAAAAAGAGCAGGGGTTCCTCTTTGCACGAAATCACCACTCATGGCGATAACTATATAGTCTGTCCTTATTTTTTTTTTTTTTATATAGTTTATCTGATATTCATGTCCTGTATGGAATGGATTGTATTCTGCAATAATTCCGGCTGTTTTCATAAAATTGCACCTCAAAAAAAATACGTTGTTCTTCCATATTCTAACATTGAAAAGCTTGAAATACAAGGCGGGGTGGCGTATAATGAGGATAAGTTACTGAAAGGGAAAGGGATATTTATGCCAGTTCCCAGAGGATTACTGTAACAAATGAAAGGAGCCATTTAATCATGGGATTTATTGATGTAATCAAAGAAAGAGCAAAATCCAGCATTAAGACAATCGTACTGCCAGAGACAGAGGACATGAGAACTCTTGAAGCAGCAGACAAAATTTTAAAAGAGGGAATTGCTAAGCTTGTACTTGTTGGTAATGAGGAAGCAGTTAAGAAGAGCGCAGCTGAAGGCGGCTTCGACATTTCCGGTGCACAGATCGTAGATCCTGCAACATCTGAGAAGACTCAGGGATATATTGACAAATTAGTAGAGTTAAGACAAAAAAAGGCATGACACCAGAGCAGGCTAAGGAGATCCTTCTGAACCAGTATCTGTACTACGGTGTTATGATGGTTAAGATGGGAGATGCAGACGGCATGGTATCCGGTGCCTGCCATTCTACAGCAGATACACTTCGTCCTTGTCTTCAGATTCTGAAGACAAAACCGGGAACAAAGCTTGTTTCCGCATTCTTCCTGATCATTGTTCCGGATTGCGAGTATGGCGCAGACGGTGCGTTCGTATTTGGTGATTCCGGTCTGAACCAGAACCCGAATCCGGAAGAACTTGCAGCAATCGCAGCATCTTCTGCTGAGTCCTTTAAGCTTCTTGTTCAGGAGGAGCCGATCGTAGCTATGCTTTCCCACTCCACTAAGGGAAGTGCGAAACATGCAGATGTTGATAAAGATTGTTGAGGCTACCAGGATCGCGAAAGAGCAGAATCCAGACCTTGCACTTGACGGAGAGTTCCAGCTGGATGCCGCTATCGTTCCAAGCGTAGGTGCTTCTAAAGCTCCGGGAAGCCCGGTTGCAGGCTAAGGCTAACGTTCTTATCTTCCCAGACCTTGATGCAGGAAACATCGGATACAAGCTGGCTCAGCGTCTTGCAAAAAGCAGAAGCTTACGGACCTATCACCCAGGGTATCGCAAAACCTGTAAATGACCTGTCCCGTGGATGCTCCGCTGACGATATCGTTGGTGTTGTAGCTATCACATCCGTACAGTGCCAGGCTCAGGACTAATTTGGAATTAGTCTGAAAAGGGCTGAATCGTATTGTGATTGAGGGCACATGCCCTTGAAGAGATACCAGAGGAATAAAATATCTGGTGTCAGGTAATACATAATCATGTAAACAGGAGAGTAAAAAAATGAATGTATTGGTAATTAACTGCGGTAGTTCTTCTTGTAAAATACCAGCTGATCGATTCCGACACAGAAGCTGTTCTTGCAAAAAGGACTTTGCGAGAGAATCGGAATTGACGGAAGACTGGTATACCAGAAAGCCGGAAATGACAAAGAAATCACAGAGGCTTCCATGCCGACTCATAAAGAAGCCATCCAGATGGTTCTGGAAGCTCTTACAAATGAGAAAACAGGCGCGATCAAGAGCCTTGCAGAGGTTAATGCAATTGGTCATCGTATCGTACACGGCGGCGAGAAATTTGCTTCTTCCGCAATCATCACAGATGAGATGATCAAAGCAGTAGAAGAGTGCAACGATCTTGCACCGCTTCACAATCCGACCAACCTTATCGGTATCAATGCCTGCAAGGAGCTGATGCCGAACGTACCGCATGGTTGGCGTATTTGATACTGCTTTCCATCCGACAATGCCGAAAAAAGCATATTTGTACGGACTTCCGATCGAGTACTATGAGAACTACAAGGTAAGAAGATACGGCTTCCACGGAACCTCCCACAGCTTCGTATCCAAACGTGCTGTTGAGTTCCTTGGCCTTGACAAAGACAACTCCAAGGTGATTGTCTGCCATCTTGGAAACGGATCTTCCATCAGTGCTGTTGAGAACGGCAAATGCGTAGACACTACCATGGGACTTACACCACTTGAAGGGGTTGTAATGGGAACACGTTCCGGAACATCGACCCGGCAATCATGGAATTCATCGCAAAGAAGGAAAACCTTGATATTGCAGGCGTTATGAATGTGCTGAACAAGAAATCTGGTCTTCAGGGTATGTCCGGTGTTTCCAGTGATATGCGTGACCTTAGAGCCGCAGCCGCTGAGGGCAACGAGGATGCTAAAGAATGCAATCGAAGTTCTCTGCTATGGCATTGCCGAAATATGTAGGTGGATATGTAGCTGCTATGAACGGTGTTGATGCAATCGTGTTTACAGCTGGTATCGGCGAGAATGTTGGCATGATTCGTGAGAAAGTCTGCTTCTCTTATCTTGGATTCCTTGGTGTTACAATTGATGCTAAGGCTAATGAGGCTATGGGCGAGGAAGTTGTTATTTCCGGTGCTGATCCAAGGTAAAGGTTGCAGTTATCCCGACTAACGAGGAGCTTGCAATCTGCCGTGATACGGTAGCACTTGTAAAATAATCGTTACTTTTCACTGGTAACGTTCCGCGAGGTGTTTTTGTGAACAAAGTTCACAGAAAAACCCGAGAGTTAAGTTTGCACAGCAAACGCTACTTCTTGTGCTTGTCATAAGAAGGTTCGTCTTTCTGTGCACCGCGAAGCGCGTTACTGTGAACGGAGTGAACAGTAACAATTAATCAACTGCAGTGTGATCAGCAGTACATGGCAAAGTCAGTTGCTGAGAGGCAGGCTGCTTTGCGGTAATACTGCATTACTTTGTAAAATAAATGCATAAATCCTGCCAGAGAATCATACGCTCTGGCAGGATTTTTATATGCAACAGGAAATTGATTTTATATTCCACCTGAAATTTCGTCAGCTTGTGCATCGCGAAGCGCGTTACTGTGAACGGGTGAACCAATGTCATTTAGTTAATTTTCAAGGTTAGATCTTATACATGAGGTCTAACCTCTTTTTTTAGTTTTTCCCTAAATAGGGGTTGACACTTCAACTCAAATGTGCGGCCGCTCTCACTACTGATTGGTTTTTAGAAGTAGTGAGAGCGGCCCTTGTAGTTAAAGAAGCATCTGCACGATGCAAATACAACTACAAGGAGATTTTTTTATGCTACAAAACCAAATCAAAAACCATATTTAATTCGGCTGTCTCAAAGGTCGTTGACAACATTGACCAGTATACTTTTTCTCCAGAAAAAGATTTGAAACGCCACAAAAAAAAACTTCCAGCTGATAAACTTATCTCATTTCTGATTTCAGAAGGCTCCGCCTCAACAAAATTAGAACTTTTTAGATTTTTTTCAATCTAAGTAATAACTGCGTGACAAATTCAGCTCTTAATCAGCAAAGGGCCAAACTCAAACCAGAGGCACTTCAACAAGTTATGTATGAATTTAATGATGCCATTTTCCAAGAAAAGGTTTCATCGAAATACCGTTTTATTGCTGCCGATGGATCCACGGCCACCTATTTTAGCAAAAGCATCCTTTTCACCAGATGAGTACTACGTAAATCAAGGGCATTCACAGAAAGGATTTTTACAGCATGCATATTAACGCATTTCAGGATATTCAAAAACATATCTATACTGATATTCTCATTCAACCGGTTCATAAAAAAGATGAATTCAATGCTTTTCTGTACCATTGTTGACAGACATCAGCTCTTCCTAATACTAAAAATGTTTATATAGGTGACCGTGGATATTGTTCTTATAACAACATGGCTCATGTTATTGCTTCTGCCCAATATTTTCTTTTTCGAACTAAAGATATTCACTCCAAAGGTCTGGTTGGAAAATTTAATTATCCCTGATTCTGACACCTTCGATATCGATGTGAAGATGTTACACTTGTCAGAAGTTACTCGAGAAAAAAATCCAGGTGAAAACTGATTACTATAAACGTTTTTGTGGACCACGCTACATCTTTTGATTATCTTGAATACGGGGCCGATGATACATACGATATCTCTTTCCGGGTCGTTCGTATTAAAATATCTGATGATACCTATGAGTGTCTGGTCACAAATCTTCCACGTAAAGAATTCAATATGCAGCAACTAAAACTTTTATACTTTGCCAGATGGTCTATAGAATCCTCTTTTCGAAAACTGAAATATACGATTGGTCTAAACAACTTTCATTCGTATAAACCAGATTATATAAAAGCAGGAAATCTATGCAAGAATCATTCTATATAATGTGACAGAAACCATAATCAACAATACGATAATTGAAAAACGTGAAACAAAGCATGCCTACAAAGTGAATTTTACAGTAGCGGCATATATAAGTAGAATCTTCCTTCGTCTGACCATGAAAGAAGATTCCATAGATGTTATGGAAATCCTTAAGTCCGAACTTATTCCAATAAGGGACGAACGCCAATACCCAAGGCTAAAGACAGCTCATTTCCAAAACCTCGGTATTTTTATATATAGAGCTGCTTAAGAAAATTCATAACACTTTGAATTATAGCATTTTTTGAAGCAGATGAAAATCTGCTTATTTGTCGTTGAAGAAAATATCCTTTATGTTGATAAAATTTTCCAACTTCCCACTCTCATAATCAAATCCAATAACTTTCGTGTCTAATATCGTATTTCTAATGGTGTTATCTCATTCATATTCCAATTAACTAAATGACATTGCGGAGTGAACAGTAACTTTTTTTGAAAATTTATTGTATATAAGAGAAAATTCAAGTTGACAAATAATGACAGGGTATGTATAATTGATTAAGTGTGAATAGGGAGACGATTATGCAGATACATTTATCAGATATTTCATCCAGCGAAGGTAAGAGTCAGCACTACAGTGTTGCTTTTTTGAGATGGATACCATCACCTTCCAGCAGGGAACCTTTTCCAGTACTGGCGAAGGAACCTGTAGAGCTTACGATTACGAATACCGGCGACAGAGTTCTGGAACTGGAGGGAAGCGGTCTTGTGACTGTTGGAATTCCATGTGACAGATGTCTGGGAAGAGGTTAGGACCAGGATTCCTTTTTTGAATTCAAGAGGAAACTCGACATGAAGCTTACGGATGAAGAACGTGTGAATGATCTGGATGAGAGCAGCTATCTCACCGGCTATGACCTGGATGTGGACCGTTTGGTCTATCTTGAGGTACTGATGAGCTGGCCTTTGAAAGTCTTATGTAAAGAAGACTGCAAAGGGATTTGCAGCAGATGCGGGGAAGAACCTGAATGATGGTCCCTGCGGATGTGCCGAGGAGCCTAAGGATCCCCGTATGGCAGCTATCAGTGATATATTCAGTAAATTTAAGGAGGGGTAACCGAAATGTCCATCTGCCCAAAGAATAAATCTTCCAAAGCAAAGACGCGATAAGAGAAGAGCTAACTGGAAAATGAGTGCTATGAATTTGGTAAAATGCAGCAAATGCGGCGCCCTGATGATGCCTCACAGAGTTTGCAAAGAGTGCGGAAGCTACAACAAGAAAGAAATCGTGAAAGTAGAAGACTAATGGCGAATCTTTTAAGAACACCTGAGTTGATTGGGTGTTCTTTTTTATGCAGCAAGCAGGATTCTTTCCTGTTGTTTTTCTATATAATTCATCTATAATGAAATGAGTGTCAAAAGGTCTTTTGACACTGGTATCATTATAATATTCACAGAAAAATACATTACCTGGAGGAACTACAATGTCTGAATTTAGCGATAAGATCAGATCAGAATTTAAAAAGGCAGATGATGAGCGCGATGCTCTTATGAATACCCCGGAAGACATCGAACGTTGGGATAATATTGTATATGGACATGATGACAGGGAGATGCAGAGGCTGGACGTATACAGGCCGAAGCAGGCACAGGGAGAAGACCTTCCGATCATTATCAGCGTTCATGGAGGAGCCTGGATGTATGGAGATAAAAGAAAGATACCAGTACTATTGTATGAGTCTTGCACAGCGAGGATTTGCTGTTGTAAACTTTACATATCGTCTGGCTCCTGAGAGCAAATTTCCAGCACAGTTAGAGGATGTGAATCTGGTATGCAAGTGGGTGATGAAGCGTGCAGGAAGATTCCATTTTGATACAGAACGTATTTTTGCAGTAGGAGATTCTGCAGGGAGCTCATCTTCTGGGACTTTATGCAGCAATCTGTACGAATCCGGCATATGCTGCCAAATATGATTTTTTGCTGTACCAGAGGGCTTTGCCCTTACTGCAATTGCTTTTTAAATTGCGGTGTGTACAGGATCCCAAGGGAAGGGGCAGACAATATGACTATGTTGATCATGAAGGAACTTCTTCCGGAAGGCGGTACAGAGGAAGAACTGGAGAGCATTGATATACTGAACGGCATTACAGATGTTTATCCTCCTGTATTTTGTATGACTTCCGTGGCAGATCATCAGAAAGCACAGGCACCTGCATTAGTCCAGAAACTGATGGAGAATAATGTGCCCTTTGTATATCGTGTGTTTGGAGATAAGGTTAATAAACTTGGTCACGTGTTCCACTGCGATGTAAAAACAATTGATGCTGCCCAGTGCAATGATGCAGAATGTGATTTTTTCAGGGAGTTTTGTTTCTGATAGTAAGACATTCATGTAAAACATATTACGGTACAATGCAAAGTTAGAGCCTGTTTGAAAAATCATTCCTGCAATCTGCACGCCCCACAAATTGTGACGCACATCTTGCAGAAAGCCTTTTTCAAACACGCTCTTGTTGTTGTAATAAAGTAAACAGTAACACCCATTTTTTCACGGAAACCTGCGGTTCGCCACAGGTTTCTTGTATTATACGATGAAATCTTATATGCTTGGGATAAGGGAGAAAATCAATGAAAAAAAGGTTAAAAGGTCTGATAAGTGTTTTTTTATTTTTGCTTTGCATATTTGCCTGGAAAAGCGTGCAGGAAGTAAGGGCAGCAGAAAATGTAATAAGGGATTTTTCCAGAATTTTCTACATACCTGCCGGAGCAGTTTTGAAAGGCGGAAGCCTGCAGAAACTGCAGGAAATTTATGATGGCATGAGCTGCATTGCATATACAGAAGATGGAGAAGAGCTTTATCTGGATGCAATCTGGGACTATTCCGGAATTGATATTCAGACTGTGGGAGCCTATAAGATTACAGGGACAGTGAGACTTCCGGAAGGATATACAAGCAATGTCGGTCTTCCGGAATGGACAGCATGGATTTCTGTACAGAATCCGGGACAGCCGGAGATTCAGGTGTATTCCCGAATGATTTCAGCAGGTATTTACTATTTTCCATGGATCACAGAGCAGAATCCAGATATGATGGAAATATGGCTTCAAAAAAGAAGGAGAGGACTGGGTAAATGTAAGCGAGGAAGGATATGGATTTGCGGATACCGATGGGATGTATCTTTCCTGCCAGAGTATGATAGCTGAAAATATATATACACTGACAGTTGTTTATAATGAAGGGAAAACCAGAAATCTTAAATACCGCTATCAGTCAGATGGAAGCCTGGAGATACTCAGTTATCAGCCTGGAACAATTGGCGGGACAGTATCAAAAGATACTGTTATCCGTTCCTGCGAGGAGATTGACGAAAAGAGCCTGCAGCGCTGCATGGTATATGCGGTGCGGGCGGGGCAGAGTCTGGCAGAAGTACGGACCGAGCTGGAGGAGACTTTTTATATTTTGGGAGCACCTGTGAAGAATATGAGGATACTGCGGCCCATCCGGCTTTTATCATGCATTCAGTATGGGATTTCAGTCGGGTTGATGTGAATGCTCCTGGCGTTTATAAAGTGACGGGAACTTTTGCAGCTCCAGAAGGCTGCACGGTGGATCAGAGCTTACTGTTCCGGGGGCAGCTGCTTATATTACTGTTCAGCGCCCGGATCAGCCGGAAGTACAGACGTGCTGTGTGGTTGGCGTGGATGTTCTGTTCTTTCCTATGATATTAGACTGTTTTACAGATGAACAGCTGGACAATCTGCAGGTATATCTGCTGGAAAATAATGAAGATAAAGAAGAAAGCTGATTCCTTTTGAAGGAGACGGAGTGCTGGTAAGGGTTCCTGTGGAAGTGGTAAAAGACTGGAATATAAAAGCGGAGGATCAGATTGAGACAGACATTTCCTGGGTGGGAAGTGATGTTTCTGTAAAAATTTTTCAAAAACGGAGAAGCTGTTACAGATATTCCAGGAGCTACCGTGGAGATTCCGTATGCGAACCGTGACTCTCAGACTATGCTGACAGACGAAGAAGGTAACTCCTATACAGGTTCGGTAAATGATGAACAGAACGCTGCGGTGATTCCCATTGATAAAACCGGAGATTATACAGTGGAAGAGCAACCACAAAATCGAACAGAGAATGGTGGAAACACAGAAGAGGATAATCGGAAGGAGACAGTCTGGAAAAATGCGGCGGACTCGGGGAAGAAAAGCTGTCAGAACAGGTTGAGGAACTTCTTTCGGAAGATGTAAAAAACCAGAAAGCGAATTCAGATGAGAATCTTAACAGTCAACATAAAAAACGGCTTCAATTGTTATAATAATTGTAATTTTGTTAATATTGTTATGGAATATACCAATGAGACGCAGCAAAAGCTCCGAAAGGGGAACGGGGTGAAGGAGAACAAAGCAAATAAAAAAGGTGAAGGAAGCTTAACTGTGGGGAACTGTAATCATAACCATGATTCTATCCTTTATGTTTTTACGTGTTGTATTGTTCAAATAACAAATATATGACAAAGAGGAAAAAGCCATACACGGACTTTGTATGCAGATGGCTCTATGAGGAACTTTCCTGTCTATTATTTGTCCAGAGAATAAGGAATATTATCAGATGCACTACACGCCGGAGGATGATCTGGATAAATTATTTCGTTATATTTCTATTAGAATATAATGGCGGAATGGAACTTGAAACAGTGAAGTCCGTATGAGGAGTGGTACATACCGAGTTAAAAATCAATGCTTCCAGCTGAGCAGCATACATATGATTTATCTGCCGGAAATTTTTCAGCATATAATTTGTATGGATGGTGTTCTGGTCGGACAGATGGAAATCGGACCCGGATATGGAACGGACTCAGAACAGAATGTTTGCAACTGGCCCAATACTACATTAAGAAATTCAAAGTTGAAGCAGATAAAAGCTCTGCTTCGCCGGGAATCCAGAGTGTACCTGTTTTTGGAAATCCTTTAAAATAAACACCATAAGGGAATTGCCGGTTTACCACCCTCTGTATTACTGATCATTCTGGTTCTAAAACCAGAAGCAGAAAATGTACTTTTGGGGTATACCTGCTATCCTTCTGCACGCCGCTAAGAGTACAGCCCTGGTCTCTCTGTTGAAATGCTGTTCTATTTTTGTTTTTCCGGCAAATGCTTTTGCTTTTTTCGGAATATGAGATCGATCACAGGCAAAAAGTATAAGTGGATGGTATGGGGTTCTGCTACAGCTGTGGCAGGTCTTGGGGTTACGCTTGCCGGGATTTGCAGGGGGAATGGAGAACGCAGCTCTTTCTATGGTATTTCAGCGGCAACAGAGAGGTGCTGAAATGGTTTACCGCTGTGGCGCCTTGTTTTAACTGCGTTTTTCTATACGGAAGGGATGCAGGGCATTTTTTCTTGTAGAACCGTAATTTACGCAGTATTCTCTGGCAGCAGACCGTATATGGTCTTTGTATGATCCGATTATTGGCGGCTGGTTTCCGGAATGGGCGGCAATTTTGACAGGTATAGTTTGAATGTTTCTCTGGAGAGAACTGGACAAGAAGGCTATCGGATGCGGCTGATCTATGAAAACAGTCCAGACAGATGGAATGGTGTCTTTATGCAAAAGCGAGAGCACATCGTAGTTAACTGGATGCACTGGAAGAGGCAAGCCGTACAAGACATGACTTCAGACAGTATATCCGTACTGCTTCCATTCTGCTGAACAGGAACATTATGAAGAACTGAAAGCGTATTTTCATCCAGTTCGCACAGGAGAGCACCGAAAAAATTTGACACCAGTATGCTATTGCAAGAACATGTCTGTGGATGCAATCTTACATTACTATGCGTCACACTGGAGCAAAAGGTATAAAGTACAGATATTCAGTAGAGGTTCGAAAATGAAATTTCTGGATATCTGCAGGTTTGTTTGCCACAGGTCACAGCGGCAGAGGGTGGAATTTGGCACCTGTTTCCAAACAACAAATATGGTGGTAATACTTGACTTTTCTGTTCGGGCAGTGTTTATTCCATTGGAAGATATTAGTTTTCTGACTAAAGCTGACTGACATTTGAAATTTGCCGGGTCTTTCTTCCCATAAAAGTCTATAACCAGTTGTGCAGACTTTTTTATGAAAGACAATTCAGATATTCCTTCTTGATTGCGTTAGCTCCCCGTTTCAGGATCTGACAGTTTTCTGGTAATGTCAGAAATCCTCCTCAGTGTTTATAAATGCGGTCTATTCACAAGACAGCGCGGTAGCAGGAGAAAAACAGGAGATCAATGAATCAGTTCTCCAATTTCTAAATTAGAATTGTGCGCAGAACTCCTGCGTCTCAACAGCATTGTGAAAGGTCTGCATATAAAATGGTTTTTAGGAGGAACACGTAGAAGGGTGATTACCGGTCGCCAGATCACCTCTATATATCGTGTATCCTGTGCACGCTTGATCTGAATGGAGTCCAATACCTTTGTGAGCTTGTTTGTATCAGGGCTTCCAGAAGATAAGCTGCCTGCACGTCGTAACTGGCAACCGCAAAAGCATCGCTGCTGGTAACAAAAATAAGAGCACAGGAGTCGCCTTTTTCCCTGAACTGGGCGGCCAAGTCCATACCATTGGCCTGCTTGTAGATATCAAGAAAAATCAGGTCATAACTGCCGGGAGAATAGCTGTTCAGAAATCTTGGTGAAGAGGTATATAATTGGATGATGAATATCTGTCTAATGTTCCCGGGCAGCTTCTTGCGGGGGGCATCAAAGATCCTGCTGCACATCATCAATTATTGCAATGTTCAGTGAACGTTCCGTACTGAAAATCCCAGTAAAATCAAAAATGTGCCGAACAAAATCTATCAGTAAGTGTCATTTTCATCATTGTATATTGTTTTTGCAAAATAAATCGGATATAGTAACCTCAAGGTGATGAAGGCGTTAGAAAGTATTATAAACTTTTTAGGTCCTCATATAATATCACAAAATATGATAAAAGTGAGAAAGAAATGAAAAACTGGAAAAAAAAGTTATGGCTATGTTATGGTAATGGCAATGGTAACCAGTTTTCTGCTCCTGTATGGGCTGAGGCAGAAGCTTAAGCAAGCAGAAGATACTGAGACTGCGGATGATGAAATTACAAAAGATTAACAATGGACATGCTTGATGAAGCTGCATATGAAGGAACATGGTTATCTTTTTGAGCCAGGCTTCGATCTCTATGTACAAGTAACTGGGATGTTCTGGAAATTTTCAGATGAGGAATGCAGCAGACGTTGTTATGTTCAAGGCACAGGATCCGGATTCTGAAGGCGTGAACATGGTAGTGACCCACCCACGAATGTTGGAACAAGTCACACATTCCACATAGCTGATGAGCTGGCTACAGAGTATGAAAGATGTTGAAAGGTTTGCATTAACGGACTCTATGCGGTTTTCCTTCGAGACTGAAAGTACATACGGAATCGCTTTTTCCTGGAGGATGCTGAGGGGAATGATGTACAATGTGTACGAATGGAGAAATCTGACGACATTCAGCTATCGCTTCGAGACACTTTTCAGGTTTCTCTGATCAAGACAAGACAGTGGAAAATGCAGAGGCTGAGACCGATGCAACAGCACGAAAGAAAGCAGCAAACTAATTTGCTATAAATGCAATCAGCAGTAATAACTTAATTTAAGTAGAAGCAGTGAATGTCAGCTGGAGAGAAATAAAATTCTGAAGCTGGCTTGAAACAAAACGAAGCATCCAAATATGGAAAGACTGCATGGCTTCTGTTTTCATCAGATAAATATCGTTTAGTTAGCTGGAAAAGATTTCCTTCAGCTTCGTATTCACTGACTTGAGTTGGTTTCAATATCAAGCAATGCGTGAAACAGTTGCAGAGTATCCTTTTTACAGAAGGCATGAAGTGTTTTCCATCAACCTGGAGAAGCCGTCGGTAAGCGCCTCGCTGGTGGTGTAAATTTCTTATATCTGTAAATATTTTTACAGGCACTGTGCTCTTGCAGGCGAAGAGAGTAACCTCCAAATTCAGATAAAGCAAGTACGCGGTCTGATTCTGGTACTGGAAGTCCAAGAAAATAATAATGGAGACTGTTAATATCACCACAGCCCTGATCAAACCATCCACTGGCAGAATCTACCAAGGCGGAAGGATCCAGACGGTGAATAAAAATCTGTAATTTTTTGGTTGAAAATTGTCCCCATCCTTCGTTGAAATTGCCCATGTGACGATGGAAGGATGATTATACAGTGTCCTGACCATATCCCGGATATTGTCAATGTATTCCTGACGGCCAAAATACATCTGTGCGGGGAGAGCAGGCGGGCGTGGAGGTCTTTTACTGGAATGCGCATCCAGTTTAATAATGTGGCCAGATAGGTGACAAACCAGTGATGGTAGGAAGAACCGCCGTTAGGCATATCCTGCCATACCAGCATTCCCATGCGGTCACAGTGGAAATACCAGCGGTCTGTTTCAATCTTGCCATGCTTGCGGAGCATATTAAAACCAAGATCTTTCATTGCACGAATATCGTAGATGAGAGCTTCATCTGAAGGTGCTGTATAAAGCCCGTCGGGCCAGTAGCCTGATCCAGCACGCCGCCTGAAAATATGGCTGATTGTTTCAGGAAAAGCGTGGATAGTTATCGTCAGCTATCTGTACGTCACATTTGCGGAGTGCGAAATATCCAAGAATCCGGTCTTTGCCATATTCCAGGGAATAGGGGTAAAAGCCATGGCTCTTTGGGAGTCCAGGACTTCTGCATATTTTCCGGGATGGAGAGGGTGGCTCCCCTTTTCCGGGACGGATTGCGGCGGTAGTTATTTCATCCTGGCATAATGTATCGTTAAGTCCGTCTGCTTCTGAGAAAAACAGGAGGATAAACTTTTTACAGATCACATTGGATGAATTCTGCCTGTCAGGTGAAAAAGCCAAAATGGTTTCCTGAGAATCTGTCTGATCCGCTGCCATGTGACTTATATGGGCAGGAGATGCATTTTCATTCAAGGATGGGGAGGATACGCGGATGCACATCCGACCAGACCATTGTCCCAATCCGGGGTAACACGCACATCTCTTATGTATTCGTTCGGTACGATCTCCATCCATACAGTTTGCCATATCCCGCTCTGGGCAGTATAGAACATACCGCCGCGTTTCAGCTGCTGTTTGCCTCTGGCATGATAGGAGGTGTCACTGAAGTCGTGGACACTTATGAGGATAGAGACTGTGAGATCTTCTGTGATAAAGTCTGTAATATCTGTGGTAAATGGAAGGTAGCCTCCCTTGTGATAGGTGACGAACTTTCTGTTAATGTACACACTGCAGATCTGATCTACAGCTCCAAAATGCAGAAGAAGCCGCTGACTTTCTGTATCCAGGCAGTTCTCTGGCAACTGGATGGTACGGGAATACCATAAGGTTTCATCAGGCAAAAGCTGGCGCTTTACCTGGGAAAGAGGTGCTTCCGGTGAAAAGGGCACTAAAATCTGTCCGTCAAAGGGGAAATATTCGCTTTCGTAAAATTGCCATGGAAGAATACGGCTGTCAGTGATCAGATAGTCCCACATCCCGTTCAGATTGATCCAGTGACGGCGTACCATACCTGGACGAGGATATTCTTTCAGAGTCTGTCCCAGGGCAGCCCGCTTTGCTCCAAATGGTTTCCAGATTTTTCAAATATATGTCCTCCTTAAATTTACGAAAAAGTATGAAAAAATAATTATAATGATATGTCTTATTATACACGAAATAAGGAGGTTTGCAATTGGATTTGTGAAAACCCGTTCCGCAACATTACTGTTCACTGGTAATGTTTCGCGAGGTGTTTTTGAGAACAAAGTTCACAGAAAAAAACGAGAATCTGAGCGTGAAATCTTGCGGATGCATGAGTTTTGTGTAACGCGAAACGTGTTGCCATGAATGGAGTGAAGAGAAACACGCTTGCAGGGGTGGAGTGGACAGCATATCGCAACTTACGATTGAAAAAGCAGGTGTGGTATGTTACGATAAAAGGATTGATGGAGGGGAAAAAGATGAATAATTCACAAAACAAAAAATCTGCTGACAGAGGGGTCTATCTGGAAGAAACTGATGGGATTTGCGTTCCCGCTTTTTCTGGGAAACCTGTTCCAGCAGCTGTACAATACAGCAGATTCTCTGATCGTGGGAAACTTTCTGGGAAGTGATGCACTGGCTGCGGTAAGTTCATCCGGCAGTCTTACATTTCTGCTGGTAGGATTTTTTTCAGGGTCTTGCTATGGGGAGCAGGCGTTATCATAGCGAGATATTTTGGCGCAAGGCAGAAGAAGGAGCTTCACAGGGCGATTCATACCACGGTGGCTTTTTGGTATTCTGTGCGGTATACTTCTTACAGCTGGCGGTGTTGTGCTTGCACCGAAGATTCTGATCCTTATGAAAACACCAGCAGATATTTTGCCGAAATCCACCCTGTATTTCCAGGTATATGCCATGGGATCCCTGGGGCTGGTTCTTTATAACAATTTTGTAGGCATTATGCAGGCAGTGGGGAGACAGCCGCCATCCATTGTATTACCCGATTTTTTCATCACTTTTGAATGTGGCTCTGGACATGGTTTTTGTAGGTGGATTTGGAATGGGTGTGGAGGGCGCAGCTCTTGGCCACTATCATTTCCCAGTTTATGAGCGCATTTTTTGTGTCTGTACCGTCTGATGAAAAAAAAAGCCCGGAGGAGTATACGGTTTCCCTTAGGGATGTTCGCCTGGACTCCTATATGCTGAAACAGATCGTATCCAACGGTCTTCCTGCTGGCATCCAGAATTCCGTGATCGCCATTGCAAACGTGGTAGTGCAGTCTAATATCAACAGCTTCGGCAAGCTGGCTGTTGCTGGATGCGGGGCATATTCCAAGGTTGAGGGATTTGGTTTTCTGCCTATTACCTGTTTTCTATGGGACTGACCACATTTATCAGTCAGAATCTGGGCGCAAAGAAATATGACAGGGCAAAAAAAAGGAGCCCGTATTGGTATCCTCTGCAGTATTTCGATGGCAGAGATCGTGGGAATTATTGTGTATTTTGCAAGTCCGGTATTTATTGCCGCTTTTAACAATGATCCGAAAGTGATTGCTTTTGGAGTGAAAGAGGCACATATCATTACTCTGTTCTATTTTCTGCTTGCCTTTTCCCATTGCATTGCAGGACTTATGCGTGGAGCGGGAAGAGCTACGGTGCCCATGTTTGTTATGCTGGGCTGCTGGTGCGTGATCCGTGTGACTTATATAACCATCGCTGTGAAGCTGCATCCGGTGATCCAGACTGTATTTTGGGCGTATCCGCTGACCTGGTCATTAAGCTCCATTCTGTTTTTGATTTTTTATCTGAAATCAGACTGGATCCATGGTTTTGAGAAAAAAAGAAACTGACAGAGGCGGAAAATACTGAAATAAATGCCAGTGGATGGTGAAAAAAGGAGTTATGGTTTTTATGAATGTACTGAACATTGAACATGTAAGCAAGATTTTTTGGAGAAAAAAGATGTTTTTTTTGATGATATTTCCTATGGAATCCATGATGGGGATAAAATCGGAATCATTGGAATCAATGGAACTGGAAAAAGTACTCTGCTGAAAATCATTGCAGGGGAAGAGGAGACAGATGAGGGGACAGGTGATTTCCCAGAATGGCCTTCGTATCACCTATCTGCCTCAGATGCCAGATTTTCCAAAAGGTGCCATTGTACAGGACTATGTGGCTGATGGGAAATGGCAGAAGGACTGGAGCACGGAAAGTGAGGCCAGAAATATTTTGAATAAGCTGGGGATTACAGAACATGATGTCCCTGTGGAGGAGCAGCTTTCTGGTGGACAGAAGAAGCGTGTAGCTCTGGCCAGAACTCTGGTAAACCCTTCTGATGTGCTGATTCTGGATGAGCCTACCAACCATCTGGATAATGAGATGGTAACCTGGCTGGAGGATTACCTGAACCGGTTTAAAGGCGTTGTGATCATGGTTACGCATGACCGTTATTTTCTTGACAAAGTTACCAATAAAATTCTGGAAATCAGTCATGGAAAAGTATATTCCTATGATGCCAATTATTCAGGATTTCTGGAATTAAAAGCACAAAGAGAAGAGATGGAGCTGGCTTCTGAGAGGAAGAGACCAGAGCATTCTCCGTATGGAGCTGGAATGGGCGAAGCGTGGCTGCCGTGCCAGAAGTACCAAGCAGCGTGCCAGACTGGAGCGTCTGGAAGCGTTAAAAAAAATGGCAAGGCGCCTGTTCGTGAGGAGACAGATGTGCAGATGGACTCTGTGGAGACCAGAATGGGGAAAAAGACAGTAGAGCTTCATCACATTTCCAAAAGCTATGGCGATAAGGTGATTCTGGATGATTTTGACTATATTGTGCTGAGAAACCAGAGACTTGGAATTATCGGACCAAATGGATGCGGAAAATCTACTTTGATCCGTATTATTGATGGAATGGTGGAACCGGATTCCGGTACCGTGGAGATCGGGGAAACGATCAGGATCGGTTACTTTGCCCAGGAAGTGCCGGACATGGATGGAAACCAGCGGGTGATTGATTATATCCGTGATGTGGCAGAGTTTATTCCTACCCGTGATGGAAAGATCAGCGCATCTATGATGCTGGAGCGTTTTCTCTTTGATCCCGCCATGCAGTACACTCCGGTTGCCAAGCTGTCAGGAGGAGAGAAGAGGCGTCTGTATCTCCCTGAAGGTACTGATGGAGGCGCCAAATGTACTTCTTCTGGATGAGCCAAGTAATGATCTGGACATTCCTACACTGACAATTCTCGAAGATTATCTTTCTACATTTTCGGGAATTGTGATCACGGTATCTCACGACCGCTATTTCCTGGATGATGTGGTGGACCGCATTTTTTGCCTTTGAAGGGAATGGAAAACTGACCCAGTATGAGGGTGGTTATACGGATTATGCAGAAGCAAAAGCGCGGAAATACGGGGCTGGAAGCAGTGAAATTGGTGCCGGGGCCGGTAGCAGTTTGTCAGATAAAGCGGCTTCCGGAAATAACAGCACAGAGGATGAAGAGAAAAAACCTACCAGAAAAAGACTGGAAGCAAGGACAGAAGTCTGAAAAACTGAAATTTACTTATAAAAGAAGAACGGGAATATGCCGTTATTGATGAGGATATAGCCAGACTTGAAGAGAAAATTGCCAGGCTGGAGAATGATATGATGGCAAATGCCACCAATTCCGTGAAGCTTCGTGAGATCATGGCAGATAAAGAGGCGGCGGAGAAGCAGCTGGAAAGAAAATGGATCGCTGGGTGTATCTGAATGATCTGGCGGAGCAGATTGAGGCACAGAAAAATAATGGATAAAGGTGACAGGAAGCTGCATGTTTCGAAAGCCCATAAAGAAGAGGAAAGCTTTCTGAACAGGAGAAAGGAATTATTTCGCAGACTACCAAAAATTGACAGGCTTATGGGAAGGGAACTGACGAAAAGAACTGACGGAACAGTATGGGTATCGTGCAGTGCTGGAAGCTGCCAGAAAGGTGGAAGAGCAGCTGCGGGATGCCATGCGTCAGCAGATTTTGGTGGAAGAAAAAGCCAGCTGTGTTCCTGGATACATCGGACTATCGGGGACAGAAGGATGGCTTACCGGTAAAGCTGTGTCTGATCTGAAGGCTTTGCCTGAGACAACATTAGATTATACAGAGTATGTTTTGCAGGAAATGAAGAGACTTTGCGCACAGAAGCCAGAGGCAGATGCAGCGGGTGATCAATGCTACCGGTGTGATCCTCCACACAAATCTGGGAAGAGCGCCTTTTAGGGGACAGACTTGTGTCTGAGCTTGTACCTTGATGACCGGATATACCAATCTGGAATTGAATCTGGAAGATGGGAAGAGGGGAAACAGATATGAACATTTTGCTGAAAATCTCTGCAAGCTGACAGGGGCTGAGGCTGCCATTGCAGTGAATAACAACGCGGCAGCAGTGCTGCTCATGCTGACAGCGCTGGCCTCGGAGGGGGAAACCGTAGTTTCCCGAGGAGGCTGTGGAGATTGGCGGGAAGTTCGGATTCCGGATGTATGCAGCCAGAGTGGAACGACGCTTGTGGAAGTGGGGACTACCAACCGGACTTATCTGGAGGATTACGAAAATGCAGTGACAGAGAATACAGCTGCCTTTCTGAAAGTGCACACCAGCAACTATCAGATTACCGGTTTTACCCATGAAGCAGAGTTTGTAGAGCTTGCAGAAGCGGCACATAACCGCGGAATTCCCCTTTGGTGGATTTTGGAAGCGGGAGCCTTGTGGATATTGCTTTTTATGGAATCGAGCCTGAAAAGACCGTACAGGAGCTTTTTGAAGAAAGGCGCAGATATTTATCTTTCAGTGGCGATAAACTTCTGGGCGGACCACAGGCAGGAATACTGGCAGGACGTAAAGATTTGATCGAAAAGATTTCCAGGCATCCTCTCATGCGGGCACTGCGAATCGATAAGTTTACAGCTGCCGCGCTGGATAAGACAGTAAGTATTTATCTGGATGAGGGTCAGCTGGAGAAAAGAGATTCCGGTTTATGATATGATGAGTCGAAGTGCAGAAGAACTTAAAAGCGGAATGCATTATGGCTTATGGGTGAACTGTTGGCCGATGCTTCTGAATATGAATTTGCAGTAACCTCTACACGAAATCCTGTTGGCGGTGGTACTACACCTGGAAAACACTGCCTGGAGCTGCATTGCAAGCAATACGTAACTGG
>VOFJ01002406.1_pt1 | contig 48008 bp, 60 predicted proteins | sample 5384081 | NCBI WGS metagenome assembly VOFJ01 (sample SAMN12384729, study PRJNA508395) | human gut metagenome | isolation source: healthy gut I | host: Homo sapiens
CAAGTGACGGAGCATGCTTCATAACGCACCTTTACTTCAGAGGAAATATTCTTGACCGTCCTGGAATGCCCCTGTGGGACAATGTCAAGTGCTTCACAGGCTGTCAGTTTTGTATTTCATTCATATGGAACTGCATGAGCCCGCAAGAGAGTTCGAAGTAAAGTTGTGTTTTATTTGTGATTTTATAGTTTGTTTATAAATAGCAAAAAAAATCCTCCGAAGGTTCCATGTCCTCCGGAGGATTCCCGCATCACTTTCTTCTATTATAATAGAATACACATTTCTCTCCATCTATATCCGCCCGTCAGGCGGAAAACTTCCGCTAAAACGGCCGGAAACAGCAACAGTTGCAGAGGAGATCCAGACAGAGCAGGCTTAAGCACCAGTTCCCTGCGCTCGCATACGGTCTGTCGTAGTCACTTCCCATGCTGGTATACCATGTGCCGCCATACTGAAGATGCTGTAAAAACTGCCGGTATTCCATATTGCTCTGCTTCATCTCCACCGCACGCTTTGCGTGTTCCATCGCGTTGATGTTATTGCCCATGCCCTGATTGGCAATCGCGCTGAAATAGTACCAGCGCGCCCGGCGTTCCCCAAACGGAATTCCGTTCAGCACATTCAACGCCTCCACATAGTGTCTGCTTGCAATATAATTTGCAGCCGCCTGCATCTTCGGCGATTCATTCTGACCGAATCCATGGCTGCCGGCGTAACTGTAACCGCCGGAATTGCTGCTGTAGCCGCCGCCATAACCGTATCCACCGCCCTGCTGCTTCTCCTTCATGATCTGGTCATATGCCTGCTGTACTTCCTTAAAATGCTCCTCAGCCTCATCCCTGTTCGGATTGTTCACATTCGCATCTGGATGGTATTTTCTGCTGAGTGCTCTGTATGCCTTTTTATCTCTTCATCTGAGGCTCCCCCGCGATACGCCGAGCACCTGATATGGATCTGTCATATATGTGTAACCTCGCTATTTGCGCGCTTTTTTTCTTATTCTTCTTCTCTTCCGCCTTGCAGCTTCGTTTTTTCAGCTGAAGATACTCGTATTTTTGACCATACGCCGGAATACAGCACATTCCGCAGTATATCCGCATGTAATAAAATCGGAAGGCGCTCAAACGACTTGGCGCACTCGGACATCATGCTCGTGAGCAGCAGACGGCAGAGCGTATCCATGTCATCCGCACTCTCCCGCATCGCATAGACGAGTGGATTGTACTCCTTTTTTCCTGCGATCCTCATCGTAATCCCCTCATAGGCATCCATAATGTAGATGAACTTTCCCATGTAAAAAGCCAAGTGTGCGCAGCTCTTCCTGCCACTCATCCTCTCTCCAGCAGAAAATCTCACCCAGCATCTCTCCGGTCAGACCTGCCACCACATCAAGGTTCGTCTCGCCTCTTGCCTCCACCTCGTCTGTTTTTCGCATGAACTCTTCCACTGCGTGAACCTGGCGCGGATACTTTCTATCACGCGCGCATAGTCCTTATCCAGCATCATTTTTGCAAACGCCTTCTTCGTATAGGCTTTCTCGTCCTTCCAGTCGTCAATCAGATTATGATAGGCTACAATCAGATTCATATCCGCCGCATAATCTGTCGCCTCATTGATCCACACCTGCCGCTTCCTGGTCGGATGCAGCGCGCAGGTAATCTCGGAGGATTCATTCGTAAGCTCATACAAGCCCGTCAGAAGAACGATCAGAAATGTCATATCATAGTTGAGCAGCATCTGTCCTTTTGCACCACAGTTGGATTTGAGTCTCTGGCACAGTCCGCAGTAATATGCCTGATATGCCTTCCGGTTCTCCTCTGTCATGATCTTCTGATTGATATTTATGTAACCGAACATTCCAAGTGCTCCCTTTTGCCCTGCCAGATCAGCTTCTTCTGATGAATTCTCGCCTGCACTTCGGGCAGGTAATACAGATTTTGCCTCTTCCCTTCGGCACCCGCACTCTCTGCCTGCATCCAGGACACTTGAAAAAAAAGCGGTAGGTATCTCTCTGTGCGAAGCGCTTCTTCCACTGATCCCGCTTCACAACTGCTTTGTAGCGCCTGCTCAGATACCGCTGATTCTCCTCGTAACGCTTCGAGACGTTCTTTGAAAACATACGGAAACAATTATAAATCATCAGCGCAATTCCAAACCAGTAAAAATGGAAAGCACCGGCAGAAGCCCGCTAAACATCGACACAACCAGACTCACCAATACCACGATGTTCAAGGTTCTCCCAAGCTCATCCGCTCCATACCGTCCAGTCATAAAACGCTGCAGTTTTTTTCTCTCATATCCATTCCTTCCTTTCCGGATCATGAGATCATGTTAAGCCCTGCAAAATAGACTGTCAACCTTCCTATCGTCTTTTTAGAAACATTTTAGACTTTGATTAGATTTCAGGCTGCCTGTCAAAACAGGCGCACCTTTCTCCTCATATCCTCCGGATCTTTTGCTCCTGCGATCGCCGTCTCGGACGTAATGCAGCTCTTCATATAAAGATTGTAAATCGCATCATCCATCTGCACTCTGCCACGCTCCTTCTCTGCTCCGGCGGACGTATCCAGCTGCTGTATCCGGTTCTCCGCAATCAGACTGCGCACCCCGGCATCCGCCACCAGAACCTCATAGGCAGCCACGCGCCCGGCTTCATCCTGCCGCCGCAGCAGCTTCTGCGCCATAGCCCCCGCCAGTCCCTGCGCCAGACTTTCCAGAAGGATCTGCGAACCGGATGTGCTCCCGCCGCACTGTACCAGATGGAGCAATGCCGCCGTCACACTGTCCTCCTTCTCTGCCAGAATCACAAACTGCCCTCTCCTGACTGCTGCAAACAAAAGCCCGGCCTCCCGCTCATTCCCGATTCCATCCAGAAGGATCACATCGGCATCCTGCTGCAGCGCCATCGCAAGGGCTTCCTCCCTGGAAGCGCAGTCCGCTCCGATCTCCCGCTGCACAACCAGTCCCCTTCCCTGCGGAAGGATGTATTCTGTCGTATCCTCCACAGAGACAATGACCTTTGACTGTGTTGCGGCAATCTGTGCGGCAAGTGATGCCACCGTCGTCGTCACTCCGCTTCCTCTGCCTCCCGTGACAAGAAGCAGCCCGCGCCCGTTTTTCACAAGCTCCGTAATCTCCTCCGGTAACAGAAGTTTCTCCGGGGCAGGAACCCCGGTCGGATGCAGTCTTACGGACATGCCATCTCTTCCCTGCTGTCTGTATACGGACACGCGCAGACGCAGCGCTTTGGAAAATGAATAGCTGCATACCAGCGCGCCTTTCGTGCGGTACTCTTCCAGCTGATCCCCGGACAAGATCTGCTCCGTCACCTCTGTAAGATCCGCATCCTGCCATTCTGCGGCGTCCTCCTGCCCTGCGGCAGTCAGTTCTCCGTCAATCCGAAGCATCGCCGTTCTTCCCGGGACAAGGTGTACATCCGATGCACCTTTGCCATCCGCATATTCCATAAGATCATTAAAAAGTTTTATGCCGTTCATCTAGAAAAACTCCTTCTTATTGCTTCATAGGGAAATGCAATGCATCCCCGCAGAGCGTTTTTTATTTCTAGGAAGGTTCTACTTTCACACATTAATGTATCACGGTATTCCCTATGAAATAAAAAAAGAGCCGCTGCGCGACTCTCAGATACTTCTATGTGACAATGATAAGCAGAACGATAAGCCGGGTTATGTCTAAACCGTGGCAAGCCACAGTCGGAATGATCATCTATCTAGAATGACTGTTACCAGCCGTTTCAAGCGACCTACCTAAAGCTGGCGGGCCACGTCAACGCTTTTGTTCGGTCTTGCTTCGAATGGGGTTTACATATGCCCCTCCTGTTACCAGCGAGGCGGTAGTCTCTTACACTGCCCTTCCACCCTTACCGTATTCCGGCATTACCGGAACCGGCGGTATATTTCTGTTGCACTATCCTTGGAGTCGCCTCCACCGGACGTTATCCGGCATTCTGCCCTGTGAAGCCCGGACTTTCCTCACCCCAGCAATGCTGGGCCGCGATCATTTGTTCTACTTATCACCGCAACTATTGCTTATTATAATGTGCTTTCCGCAAAATGTCAAAGCAATCCTATACATTGAAGCAGGAACCGCCGATGAATTCGCGGATAATCGAATTCTGGCTGATACCGTCGCTCGGCATCGGAAGGAAATAATCCAGAAACTTGAGCAGGCGCTTTGCCTCCAGATATTCCGGACAATCCTTGTCAATGGCAAACAGCAGCGGCTCGGCATACATCTTTAACACTGCCAGTTCATAGATCAGCGCCGAGTTAAACATCACGTCCGCCCCCTCCTGAACGGGAAAATGTAGCGCTCCTCACCGCGGCGCACCGAATCCCACATGGCAATGGTCTCCTTTGCGGAAGTTCCTCTCGTGCGCGCATCTCTCACAATCCGGCGGATCATTCTGCCGTCCGTTGTTGGCAGGCAGTTGTGCTCGTCGATGTTGAGCTGGGTCAGCGCACTGATGTAGATTTTTTGAACTTGCTCTCCACCGGGAGCGAGCAGGACAGCCTGTCGTTGAGTCCGTGGATTCCCTCGATGACCAGTACGTCCTCTTTTCCAAGTTGCATGTAGCGGTCCTTGTATTCCCGCTTGCCGGTCTTAAAATTGAAGACCGGCAGATTGACGCGCTTGCCCGCAAGCAGTTCATTCATGTCGTGGTTAAACAGCTCCACATCCAGCGCTTCCAGACATTCCAGATCGAGTTCCCCGTTCTCATCGCGCGGGCACTGATCCCTGTTCGCATAATAATCATCGAGAGGGAACGGATGCGGCTTTAATCCCTTCGCAGCAAGCTGGATAGAAAGGCGGTGTGAAAAGGTGGTCTTTCCGGAGGAAGACGGTCCGGCAATCATGATAAACTTTTTTGCCTCCCGACTTTACAATCGTATCTGCCAGATGACCGATCCGTTCCTCAAACAGTGCCTCCTGCGTCAGAATAATTTCCTGCATGCGTCCTTCCGCAATCGCGTCATTAAGCGCGCCGATCGTGCCGATCTCTAGCATGCGCCCCCACTCACGCGAAGCCTTCAGCGTGTGGAACAGCTTCCCGGAAGGTGCAAACTCTGCCACTTCTCTTGTATTCTCATTCGGGAACAGAAGTACAAATCCATCCTCATACGTCACAATATCGTAGTAGCGGAGATAGCCCGTAGACGGCACCATGAATCCGTAAAAATAGTCCTTATAGTGATCAAGCACATAGATATTAACTCTGGAACTGCGGCGGTATTTAAAAAGCTTTTCCTTATCCTCCATCCCGAGGTCATGGAACAGTGCAATTGCATCATCTGTGTTCATGCTGCGCTTCTCAATCTCGATATCCTCCGTCACCAGACGGTACATCTCCTTTTTTCAGCGCTATGGCGCGCTCTTCGTCCACCGCAATCACGCGCTCCTGTCCGTCTGCCTTTTCACGCAGCTCGCAGTAATATCCCTGACCGATGGAATAGAGTACACGGACGCTGATATGTTCGAGCTTCCCCAGAGATTGTAGACCGCCTTCTGCATCAGAAGCGTGACGCTTCTGCGGTATGTCTTTTTTCCCGTCTTATCGGCTGTTGTCACAAACGAAAGCGTTCCGTCCCGCTGTGCCGTCTTATTCAATTCCGCAGCCGGTTATTATACACCACAAGCACGATGTCATCCGGATATTTTTCCTGGTATTCCTGCGAAATTGCAAGGAAACTGGTTCCCGCCGGATATTGTCTTACTTCCCCTTCAATTGTCAAGCTGACCATATCTTTCCCCATACGAATCTCTCCCCCTCTGCCTTTTCTTCAAGGCTTTTTGTCATTCATAATACGCAAGCGCCCTGGCGTTCTGCGCGAGGATCTGTTTTACGTCGTCAATCCGGGCTGCAATCTGCTCCGTCGCCGGCTGACCGGATAACTGTGTTAAAATATCCTGCTGGATCTGCACTTCCCAGCGAAGATACGCCAGAAGCACCGGATGTTTTTCTGTAAGAAGCTGCTTTTCCATAGCGGAATTCCAGTTCCTGCTCTTCTGTAAAGCTGTCTGCATGAGAGACTGCGGAAGCATCAAAGTGAACACGCATCATAGGGTAATATTTCCCTCCTCCATGACCATCTCTTCCCTCTCCGTGACATAACCGTTCTCCATCAGAAAACGCCGCACCTTCGGAAGCTCTGACTGCGGCTGCAAACCAGCCCATGTGCCTGCTCACAGATGGCTCGCCGCTCTCCAGAATATGCATGACCAGTCCGCCGCCCATCCCGCAACCAGGATGGTGTCCACCTCATCCGGCTTTAACGCCGCAACGCCGTCCGACAGACGTGTCTGTATGTAGTCTTCCATGCCGTACATCCGGATGTGTTCCCTGGCACGCTCCAGCGGTCCCGTCCTGATATCCATCGCAATCGCACTGGGGATGTGCTTTCGTTCCACCAGATAAATCGGTACATACCCGTGGTCGGTTCCCACATCCGCCAGCCGCTCTCCCTCTCCGATGAGTCCCGCCGCCGTTCTTAAACGTTCTGATATTTTTACCATAGATTACTCCAGATAATCCCTTTAATTTGCGGCTTCTGCTCGGATGACGCAGCTTGCGCAGCGCCTTCGCCTCGATCTGACGGATACGCTCACGTGTGACATTGAACTCTTTTCCGACTTCCTCAAGTGTTCTTGCACGTCCGTCCTCCAGTCCAAAACGCAGTGTCAGCACCTTCTGCTCACGCTCCGTCAGCGTTCCGAGCACTTCCTCCAACTGTTCTTTTAACAGGGTAAATGCCGCTGCATCCGCCGGTACCGGAACGTTGTCGTCCTGGATAAAATCACCGAGATGGCTGTCCTCCTCCTCACCGATCGGAGTCTCTAAGGATACCGGCTCCTGCGAAATCTTTTAAGATCTCACGCACACGCTCCACCGGCATGTTCATCTCCGCAGCGATCTCCTCCGGAGTAGGTTCGCGTCCCAGCTCCTGCAGTAACTGTCTGCTGACACGGATCAGCTTGTTGATCGTCTCGACCATATGCACCGGAATACGGATGGTTCTCGCCTGATCTGCAATGGCTCTCGTGATTGCCTGACGGATCCACCATGTCGCGTAGGTGGAGAACTTATATCCCTTGCGGTAATCAAACTTTTCCACCGCCTTGATCAGTCCTAAATTTCCCTCCTGAATCAGATCCAGAAACAACATTCCACGACCGACATAGCGCTTTGCAATGCTGACAACCAGACGAAGATTGGCCTCTGCCAGTCTCTTTTTCGCCTCCTGATCGCCGAGTTCCATACGCTTTGCCAGCTCAATCTCCTCCTCCGCGGACAGAAGCGGCACTTTTCCGATCTCTTTTAAATACATACGCACCGGATCTTCAATGGAGACACCGTCCGGAACGGAAAGATCAATCTTCTCGACCTCAATCTCATCCTCATCATCGACGTCAAGAAGCATCTCATCGTCAACGTCGTCATCCGTAATACGAAGCACGTCGATGTTGTTTGCCTCAAGGAAATCAAGAATCTTCTCAAACTGCTCTGCATCCAGCTGCATGTCGGAAAAGAAGTCGCTGATCTCCTGATACTCCAGCATGTTTTTCTTCTTTTTTGCCAGCGCAAGCAGTTCTCTTAACTTTATCTGGAACTTCTCCTGGGCACTTGCCACCCCGTTCTCTGCTCCCGCATCGGCAGTTTTTGCAGCAGAGTTCTCCTTGTTTTCTCCCAGAACTTCCTTATTGTCGGTGTTTTTCTTTCTTTTTTTGCCATTTTCGCTTCATCCTCTCATAGTTCGTTACTATTTTGTCCTTAAATGCAGATTTTCATCCACATTCCTGCTTCTTTGCCCGCTCTCATTCCTCCAGCGGAATATGAACCGTTCCCGGCAGCTCATTCTTTTCCTTTGCCAGAGCCGCCATCTCCTGAACGTCAAACGTGTTTGCCAGCTTATGATTGATGCTGTTCTCCCGCACGCGGATCACGGTCTCGCGCAGCGCTTTTTCGCGCTCCTCTCCCTGGTATCCACCCGGTGGATTGTCGCGTTTAAGATTCCCGCTGCCTCCCGCTGCTGCTCCTCATCCTCGTAGGTGCTGATGATCCGCGCAGGATTGACTGTCCCGTCCTTCTCATACTGTTCAAACAGCATTTTTTGCCACACTGTGGCAGATCGGATCCGTAAAATCGTCTGCACCAACATATCTTTGCACCTTTGGAAACAACGCCGGACTGTTCGTCAGCCACGTCAGCAGAAGCTTCTGCGACTGCACCATGCCGTCCTCGCGCTTTTTCGCACTCTTTTTGTATTCTGTGCGCGCACCGTCCTGTGCGTCCGCGACGCTCTGCGGCGCCCTGCCTCCTCCGGCAAGTCCGACCTTTAATCCCTGCTGGTTGACCAGCCTTCTCAAATCGTCCGGTGAGATCATGTATTTGGCTGCAACCGCCTCGATATAATTATCGCGTTCTAACTTCTCCGTAAATCCGCAAAGCATCTTCGCGACCGCATTGTAAAAGGTCCGTCTTGCCCTCCGGATCGTGCATGTCGTGCTGCTGCTCTTCCATGCGCACCTCAAACAGAAAACTGTTCTCCGCCTGGTCGATGCGCTCCTGATACGCCTCCGCGCCAAGCGCCTTGATAAACTCATCGGGATCCTTATACGGCTTCATGTTGATGATCTTGGTCGTGATTCCGACTTCTTTTAAAATCGGGATGGCCCTGAGCGCCGCCTTGATTCCCGCCCCGTCGCTGTCATACGTCAGATAGACTTCCTTGGTATAGCGCTTGAGCAGATTGGCATGACCGCTTGTGAGCGCCGTACCGAGCGACGCCACGGCATTGTCAAATCCTGCCTGGTGCAGTGCAATCACATCCATATATCCCTCGCACAAGAGCAGCTGCGGCTTTTTGTCACCCGTGCGAAATTGAGTCCGTAAAGATTGCGGCTCTTGTCGAATATCTTCGTCTCGGGGAATTGAGATACTTTGGCTCTCCATCTCCCATGACGCGCCCGCCAAAATCCGATCACCTTATTGTGCACATCCATGATCGGAAACATGGCACGGTTCCAGAACTTATCATGTCCGCCCCGCACCTCATCGATCGTGACAAGACCGGAATCATTTAAGATCTCGTCGTCATAGCCCTTCGACCGCAGATACCGGTACAGATCATCGCTGTACTGATCCGAATATCCCAGCCCGAACTTGTGGATCGTCTCATCGGACAACGCCCTCTTTTTAAAATAATCAAGCGCACGTTTTCCGCGCTCCCCGCGAAGCAGCACGAAAAAGTACTTTGCCGCCTCCTTGTTGATCTCAAAAGACGTGCCCTCCGGTCCGCCTCCTGCCGCTGCGCCGCCGTATATTCCTGCTTCGGGAGGTCGACGCCCGCCCGCTCGGCAAGCGCTTCCATCGCTTCCCCGAACGTGTAATTCTCGTACTGCATCAGGAATGTAAAAACATTGCCTCCCGCGTGGCAGCCAAAACAATAGTACATCTGTTTATTGGGAGAGACCGAAAAAGAACCGGTCTTCTCATTATGGAAAGGGCACAGCCCGAAGTAGGTACTGCCCTTTTTTGACAGCCGCACATACTGCGAAATGACGTCCACGATATCGTTGCGCGAACGCACTTCTTCTATCAATTCATCCGAATAACGCGGCATCTTCCGCTCCTTTCTTCCCGCTTTTTATTTCCATTCTAATAGCCGTCCACCTGCCCGCAGTCTCGACTGCGTGCCTGAGAACCCCCAGGCTTTTCAAGAACTTAATAGCCGTCTACCTGCCATGCCCTGGGACGCCTCAGGCATGACACAGTCTTAATAGCCGTCCACCTGCCAGGCCTGAGGCAGAAAGTACTCCGAAAACTTGGTGATGGCATACTGATCCGTCATTCCTGCGATGTAGTCCGCGACCACGCGCTCCGCGCTCTCGCCCTCGTCCATCATGCGCAGATATTTTGCCGGGAGCTGATCCAGATGCTCCTTGTAAAAAGTAAAAGAGCTGCTCGATCATCGCCTTCGCCTTGACTTCCTCTCCCTTTGCCACACGGTTCTTGTAGACGTTCTCAAACATGAACTTGCGCAGATCGATCATCGCCTCCTCGATCTCCGGCGACATCATGATGTCATCCTTCTCCCTGCTGTTCATGATAATGTTATGTATCAGCGTATTGAGGCGCTGCTTGGTGGAAAAACCAAGGGTCTTTCTGAGTTCAAGCGGAATATCGTCCTCCGTTAAGACCAGCGCACGGATCGCATCGTCAATATCATGGTTGATATAGGCAATCTTATCCGAAAAACGCACAATCTTTCCCTCGAGCGTATGCGGCATCAGTCTGGACTGATGGTTCAAAATACCGTCCCGCACTTCCCATGTGAGATTCAGCCCCTTTCCATCCTTCTCCAGCTTCTCCACGATACGCACACTCTGTTCGTTGTGCCGGAATCCATTCTCGCAGAGCCCGTTTAACATGAACTCGCCGGCATGTCCAAACGGCGTATGTCCAATATCGTGTCCGAGCGCGATCGCCTCGACCAGATCCTCATTGAGACGCAGTGCCTTTGCGATCGTTCTGGCATTCTGCGATACCTCAAGTGTATGGGACAGTCTCGTCCGGTAATGATCGCCCTTCGGTGTCAGGAACACCTGCGTTTTGTTCTTAAGACGCCGGAACGCCTTGCTGTGCAGGATGCGGTCTCTGTCACGCTGAAATACCGGTCTGATATCACACGGCTCCTCATACACATCTCTGCCCTTAGAATGAATGCTGAGCGTGGCGTACGGACTTAAGGTCTCGCACTCCATTCTCTCTATTTCTTCCCGTATCGACATGTATTATCTCTCCTCTTTTTCGTCACGCACTACGCAGTGACTCCATATATATAATTCTGCGTCCGGAGTGGATTTCCTCTATTTTTTCGACACAGTTTGAAAAAAAATCATGTTTCCCTTGCGCTAAAAATGCTATACTATAACCACCAAATGAACAAGGAGTGTGGTACCATGGTTTCTTTATTTCTGTTCATCATCCTTATTATGATTTCGGTATATTGGAGACCAATGTGGGGAATTCTAAGAGGTCTGCTGCTCGGCTTTCTTTTTTTTTTTAATCGGGGGCAGTTCTCTGAACATCCCGGTTCCGGTTTCGTTTGTGGTATTTGTTCTCTACTGCCAGCTGGGCACCCCTGGCTTCGCAAGACAAACTACCGGCAGACAAAAGCGACAAGAACATTTCACGAATCGACAACCACCGACGCGGATCACTCCACGTACACCACGGAGCAGTACTATTATGCCTATGAGGTGGACGGCACGGATTATACCAACGTGCATAGCATCTATCCGTATAATAAGAAGCTGCATGCGGAAGCCAAAAAGCGCAGAATGTGAAATTTTCTACCATCCGAAAAAGCCGAAGAAGATGTTCTGCCCGGAAGATATCGCAAAAGATTACTACACGATATGGATTCTCCGGTTCCTGATCGGCGGCACTATCATTGCAACAGATTTTTTATTTTTAATTTATTATAAAATGAGAAAGGCAGGTCAATAAGCATGAAAATAACAATCGCAAGACAGTGTGGAAGCGGCGGGCACAAAGTCGCCGACATTCTGTCCGAAAAACTGGGTATGGAGATTTTTGACAAAAAAAGATTTATCGAAGAGTCTAAAAAGAAGAAACGTCTATGATGAAAACGCAAATTTTCTGAACGAGAAACCGATCGACAGTTTTCTTTACAGTCTTATCATGAGCTACGGTTCCAAAAATCCGCGTGAACGATATATCCGTTTTGTAAAGGATGTCACGGAGCAGGAATCCTGTATTATCATCGGCAGATGCGCAAACATAATCTACAAGGATGACCCGGACTGTGTGTCCGTTTATCTCCACGCCGATCCGGACATACGGAAAAAGAGAATCCAGGAGCGCGACCACGTATCTGAAAAAGAGGCTGCGGAGACATTGCGGGAAGTAGATGAAAAGCGTTCTGCATTTCAGGAACAGTGCACGGCAACCCGCTGGGGCGACGGCAACGAGTATGACCTTTGTATTGATACAGGGAAAATCGGTATCGAGAAAGCTGCCGAATTAATTTTGCAGTATATAGAATACAGGAAATGAAAAAACGGGAAGCCTTCACTCTCTCAAGGCTTCCCGCAAATAAAAAATGCAGGAGATGGGACTTGAACCCACACGATATTGCTACCACAGGCACCTGAAGCCTGCGCGTCTGCCAATTCCGCCACTCCTGCATAATCTCCACGAATATTTGTGATGTAATGCGGAAGATGGGACTTGAACCCACACGTTCGCAATGAACACAAGATCCTTAGTCTTGCTCGTCTGCCAGTTCCGACACTTCCGCATTTCGGTCACTCATCGTGACGACTTGATAATAATAACAAACGTATTTTAAAATGTCAATGCTTTTTTTCCAAAAAATTTTAAATAAATTGTTCAAACAATTCGTGCAACTACAGATATTTCTCGTCAAACTCCTCTTTATGCAGCGGCTTTCCAAAGTAAAAAATCCCTGAATCAACTGGATTTTCGTCTGCTTGAGCGCATCAACCTGTTCTTTCGTCTCGACGCCCTCCACACAGACATGACAGCCGATCGTCTGGGCAAGTTCCGCCACCATTTTCACGAAGGCGGCGGAAAATTCATCCTTCCCGATGTCAATGATAAAACAGCGGTCAATCTTGATGACGTCGATCGGCATTTCCCGGATATGATTAAGTGAGGAATACCCCGTCCCGAAATCATCCAGCGCCACACGCACGCCAAGTGCGCGAATCTCGGAAAGAATCTTCTTCATCCGGCTCATATCGTTGATCGCCAGCCCCTCCGTGACCTCCAGGGTCAGATTCTCCGGTACAATCCCCGTCCGTTTGATGACCGAGCGCACCTGCTCTACAATGTCATTCTGCAGCAGCTGCACCACGGAGAGATTGACATTTACCTTGTAATCCGGATGCCCCATATCGTTCCAGTATTTGCACCGCTTGGCACGCCTCCTCGAGGACATACGCACCGATCGGGTTAATCAGCCCCAGATACTCCGCCAGCGGTATAAAATCCGTCGGAGCAATCAATCCCAGTTCCCCGGAATTCCAGCGGATCAACGCCTCCGCACCCACGCACGGATTGGATTCCCTGGTCACATCCACGATCGGCTGATAGACCACCTCAAACTCGGAAAATGCATTGTTGGTCGCATTGCGCATATTTTTTTCCATATCGAGGCGGCGGAACGATGTGGACTCCACGTTCTCATCGTAGAACTCCACACGGTTCTTGCCGGAACATTTTGCGGCGTAAAGCGCAATATCCGCCTTCTTGATCAGCTCCTCCACCGTGTCGCCCTCTGTCGGAAAACGCACAACGCCCATACTCATCGTACAGTAGTAATCCGCCCCCCTTAAGCATCCACGGCTTGGAAAACAGCGTGCGGATGTCGTTCAGAATCTTCTGCAGCATCATGATCTGCCGATGTGCAAGAATAATGATAAACTCATCTCCGCCCATGCGGTAACAGTTATTTTCCACACCCGGAATCCGACGCAGGCTGTCCGATATATTTTTTAACAGGATATCCCCGTACTGGTGCCCCAGTCCGTCGTTGATATGCTTAAAATCATCGAGATCGATGTAGAGCAGCGCTCCTTCGCCGCCGAACTCCTTTGTCTGTTCAATGCAGTGCGCAAGATCCTGCTCAAACCGCATACGGTTGTAAAGCCCGGTCAAAAAAATCGTTGTTTGCCTGCCGTTCGATCTTCTGCTGATACAGCTTTTTTGTCCGTCACCTCATAGATGGTATACAAAAATACACTTCTTCCGTCGACCCAGTGGATTCCTGTCCGGTGATAGTCAAACCAGCGTTTTTCCTGCTCCAGATAGATCTCGTGGAAGCAGTCCGTATCAATGCCGCCCGATTCTTCCCGCCAGCAGTTCTCCAACATGTCCGGCGCGGCATCGTCCGGCAGAAATGCGCGCAGCCGCTGGTTGCTGTAGAGAATCCTTCCACTGACCGGATCCTTCACATAGATTCCGCAGCCCACGTTCTCTAAAATCGCCTCAAGGGACGCATACGAACTCGCCAACGAATTTTTTGCAATACGCTTCAGAAGAATACTCTGAATAATCCGTCTGACATCGTTGACGAACTTGACGTCCGTCACTTCCCAGTTCCGCTCCTCGTGTTCTTCCAAAAAGCACAGGTACATCTCCGCCCTGGTATTGACCTCGACCGGCAGAAAAATGCCTGCCAAGAGCCCGTGCGCATCAAAAAAACTGCCGGCACACCTCCGGCATCATACTGTTTGAAGAAATCATATACGGTTTTCCGTTAAAAAAAGGGCATCTTCTCACGCGACACGCCGGACCATTCCCCACGCACTGAGTCCATTCCGGGCGCCGCATATTCACAGATCATCTCGATCTTCGAGTGCTCTTTGTTCTCTTTTAAGAGCGCACCGCGCGAAATCTCCATATACGCGCAGCATTCCCGCAGAATGTCGTGCACGATCTCCTCAAAGCTGTTTTCCGACTCTAACATCTTTACGATGGAAGTCATCACCTCATTCCTGTGAAGTTCCGCTTCCATCTGCGTCTCAGACTCGCGGCTCTTTAACACCGCCTCCTGTGCCATCAGTTCTTCCATCTTCACGGCGAACATCTGCTTGGACAATGTCTCCAGAAATTCCAGTGACTTATCATACCGTTCCGGCGTCGTGCGCATGACATAAGATGGAACATCCCCGCCTTCCCGATCCATAATTCCGATGACGATCCAGATTGCCGCCGTCTTCCCGCCGATCTTGATGGACACGCCGCACATTTTCACCAGATCATTTCCACAATCCTCTTCGAGCACACTTTCGATTCCGTCATCTAAAAGCCGGTTCATGAGCGTCATATGCCGTTCCACTCCGGTCAGTCCGTGAATGTACGCCAGTTCCTCCTTAGAACCGTATGCCTTTGTGACAACTCCTCCGCGCGTTCTGCTCAGACACACACCAGATACGCATTATTGGCATCGCAAAACCGGTCCTGCAGATTCTGCATCAATGTCGCATCTAACAATCCCAGATCGGTATCCTGCGACGCTTCCTGATTCATCCCCCTTGAAAGTGCCATATCTTCCTCATCCTTTATACTGAATTACAAACAGATAAAACTGATCCTTTTCCCGGATACACTGCTCGGCAAGCAGCCGGTAAGCGCTTCTTATGCGAAGCTGTTTTTCTGATAAATCCCTGCTCATTGGAATAGAGCACAAGAATTCCGTCCGCTTTTAAAAGTCCGGCTGATTTTTCAAAAAATCTGCCGTAAAAAGTGTCCGTCTCTTCCTTTGACTTTCTTCCCCGGACAGGCATATTGGTGATGATCTCGTCAAATAGATATGCATGTGTAAAATCAAAATAATCACGGTTGATAAAATTGATTTTCTCCCCCGCATATGATGCATTCTCCCTGGCTCCCCGGATCGCCTCGCCAAAGATATCAATTCCGTATTTTTCCCGTGCCGGGACACGGATATCCCGCTCGATCAACATCGTGCCGACACCGCAGAACGGATCGAGAATCTGCGCGTTTTTCTTTTAAATACGGCTCTGCCAGCGCCACAATCATTGCCGCCGTCGCCGGATGAATCGAAGCTGCCACCGCATTTTTGCGGTAGGCAAAGCGTCCATGCGCAATCGTAAGAAGTTTCAGAAAGCAGGCGTAACCGCCGTCTCTTTTCTCCAGAAGCCGCAGTTCAATCTCATAATCCGACGGTGCATTCACAAGCATCCTGCCGGACAGCCGCTCCAGCTCCGCGGAAAACCGTCTGGCAAACGTGCTCTTTTTGTCTAACGGCATGTGGCTCTTTATTTCCAGTCTGAAATAAAACGGCGTCGTCTCCCGGTGCGCCTGTGTAAGGAGCTCCCGCAGATTGGAATCCCAGACCGCCTCCGCGGCTCTAAGGCATCTTCCGGCACCGGCTGCGCCGTGCGCACCGGAAAACAATAACTCGCGGTAAGTCCTTATCGACGCAAACGGGCGGACGTCCTTCGCATGAACCAGCACACCGAGCGGGTGCAGTTTCTCACTGCGTCTGACCGATGCGGACACCGCTTTTACCTCCTCAAGCGTCACGCCGCGCTGCTCCCGGTTTGTCGCGAGCAGAAAATCCTGCGGCTCTGTGAATCCCACAAACGTGTGACGGGTAATTCCCTCCGCCGCCGTAATGATACGTTCCAGTTCCCGCAGTTCCTCATTCACATGCTTTTTCTCATTCTCGGGAATCTCCCGCGCCAAAAGTGCATCCCTGTGTTCTTTTAACGCTTCCAGATACGGGGATACCTCCATCCCTGACAAAGCCGTGAGATACGCGCTCCTTACGAACAGCGTCTGCTCTCTCGTATGCATGAAAAAAAGAGAACCTGCCGTCTGTAAAAGCCCGAGACTTCCAAGCAGAAGCGCCGCATTTTTGCGCACCTTCGGCTCATCGCTCTCCAGCAGTCCTGTGAGCAGTGCCCCGTCTCCCACCAGAGACAGCAGGGTTTCCCTTGCCTGTGGGTCCTTGCACTCGCTTCGCAGCAGACTCAAGTTCTCTCTTATATTCTGATTGTTCTGTAATTCTTTATAATATTCGTGAATCATACCGTATACCTACTACCCTTGATACTAGGTATTCTACGATATTTCCTCATTTTTGGCAATACCATTCACATCAATGTAGGTCAGCAGGTCCTGCTTGAACACAAGCCACGCATCCTCATGCTCCACATAGTATTTCGGGCACATTTTCCCCGTCACATCATAGTGGCGGATCACATCATCCGTAGTCAGGTCATAGCGTCCCATCAGCCAGGCGGTAAGCTCTATCAGCGACTGGTAGGTCGCATCGGTAAACTCTCCCGTCTCATCCGGAATACAGCACTCGATGGCTATCGTGTCTTCATTCCGGTCATTCGACGCGTAAGCAATCTCGTTGCACGGAATGCACTGCACGATCTCCCCGTCCATGCCGATGACAAAATGGCTGCTGGCATATGTCTCCCCTGTATCTTTCAGATTCTCAAAATAGCTGCGGTTCTGCTCAGCCGTCGTGCCCGGATTCGCAGTATAGTGGATCACGATCCCGTTTACCTGGGAAAGCGCCGTTCCCGGTCGCGAATATTCGTTGTAATCCAGCAGTTCTACCTGATAGTCCGGTGCCTGTGCCACATACTTTTACCTCGTACGCCATCACCGGCTTTTCTTCATATAGAAGCTTTTTGATCTGTCGTGTGCCAAACCAGACCGCCAGCACCAAAAGCAGCGGAATGCCGATCAAAAGCACTATGCGCAGCCGGCGTCTTCTCCGAAGCCTTTTGCGCCGTCTCCGCCTTTTCTCCTCATACCTACGCCGTTCTTCGCGCCTGTATTTCTCTTCCTGTTCCTCTCGCATTGCTCCATCTTCCCATCTGTCCGTTCGTCCTGTCGTACTCTCTTTGCGGTTCCACGCGCGCCTCTTTTTTCATTTTACACAATTTTTTCGTGATTTTTTACAAAATTTTTACTATCTTTTTGTTGCTTTCTTCCAAAACAAGTGCTATACTCTGTCAAGGAAAAAGAAAGGAGGCGTATCACGATGAAATATACCATAGATCCAACTATGACTTACAGCGAAGCAGTTCTCTTTTATGAAGAATATCTCACTGCTGCCAAGGCTGCTGGGAAAAAGCCGGTATCTTTCCTGCACTTTATCACAGGTCGTTACTAGAAGGCTTTTTCCCTTCTTTTTTATCTTACATCAGATGAGAATTTCTGTGTTTTAAATTTGTCTTAATTTCTCTTAATTTCCACTGAACTTTTACCGAATAAAATTTGTTTTCATTGCAGGTTCCCGCTCCGGGAATGTGATTCCCGCTGCCGCCCCTGCCTGAATACATTTGAGCAGCCATGCCATATTGCTGCCCAGCGTGCGCATGGTCTGCAGTCCCTCTGCGTCCTGCCGTACCTCGTCCGGCGCGTATTTCCGTGTACCTGGTTCCAGTACTGGGAGGAAACCACCGGCATGGAATTGATCGTGAAATATTTGTTCAGCTGATCAAACGCGGATGCCGCGCCGCCGCGTCTGCAGCTCACCACTGCTGCCCCCGGCTTTCCGGCAAACACATTTCCCTTTCCGTAGAATGCGCGGTCGAGAAACGAGGTGATGGCACCGGATGCCGCCGCATAATGCACCGGCGAGCCGAACACAAAACCGTCCGCCGTTTTTGCTTTCTCAACAAATTCATTGACCGGATCGTCCACAAAGCAGCGTCCGTTCTTAAGACAGACATTGCAGCCGATGCAGCCGGCGATCGGCTTTGCACCCACCTGAAAAATCTCGGTCTCAATGCCGTTCTTCTCGAGAGCCCCTGCCACCTCGCAGAGCGCTGTATAAGTACATCCCTTTTCCCTCGGACTTCCGTTTACCAATATTACTTTCATGTTCTTTCCTCCATCCTGGCAGATTTCCTGCCTTCTATTCTATGCCACTTTCCCTGTGATCGTACGCTTATGAAATATAAAGTGCTTCCTGCCTTGGGTGGGTCGGAATCGCTCCATTGATGTTCTCCGTCTTCCCTATGAAGCAAAGAAAAGCTGCCGTATCATCTGTTCCGGTGCAAAAATATCCTCAAACTGGAAATCCTCCTCCAGAAATTCCATATTTTCCTCGGAATGTTCTACTTCCTTTGAATACAGCTTTGCCACTGCCACCCGGTCCTCCACGGAGAATGTTCCTCCGTTCTCCAGAAAACGCAATGCATCCATATCGCGGATCATCAGAATACTCGCCACCGCAAACTGTGCCTTGTTTAAAATGTTGTCATCATAATAGGATCTCATAAAATACCGGAATGTAAAGTAGACCAGCAGATGCTCATACTCATATTCCCGTCCCTGCTGCGCTGTGTGAAAGTTCTGGATGCATTCCAGATAATTGTCCTCATGGAATGCTGCACGAAGACGTTTCTTTTTCCTTCCTCCCAGTTCTGGTCGAGCACTTCCAGCTGTTCGTAGCGCTCCATGCGTGCAAGAAACGCCGCATACGCCTCCCCAGGCGTTACCTCTTTCTCCCTGCACTCGGCAATCAGCCGGCTCTCACGCTGCTCTTGCTCCTGCCCGCTTACTTCCCCGCCTGTGTGGTATCCGTAAAGTTCCTGCTGCATCCTCTTACAATATAGAAGATACTCCGCCGCGCGCTCTGCCACCGGCTTCTCCCGGTTCTGAAGCAATGCCACCGCCGCCTTAGAAACGGCATTCAGCTGATCGGCATCCACAGACACTTCCTCATCGTCGTCATACCCCTCACCGTCGGAGGTATCATCCTCACACGCTGCCTCATCATTACCGTACAATGCCCCGTCGGCATCATAAGCTGCCTCGGCGTCGTCCCCGGTCCCGCAGAAATCCGGCATCTCATGCTCCTGCCAGGTGATCTTCTCGTCGGTGGAAAACATAATGTTTCCGACCTCCTCACACATGCCAGACTTAAGATCTTCTCCCGGACGTCCTCATACTCCATGGTAAAGCGTGGGAACTCGGTGCAGATCTCGCTCAGTGCTTCCTCGCCCATCTTAATGCAGATGTCGCAGAGCTTTTTTTCATTTAAAAACGGGCAGTACCCGTCCTCGCGCATAATCATGGTGTTCTCCTCACCCTCCCTGATATGCGAGGTAATCTCTTTTCCCAGCTCTCCGCCCAGACTGCGGTAGTAATCCATCGTACCCTCATCGATGTCGATCTCCCAGCCATAGCAGCAATTATCCTTGCACTGATCTGCAATACAGTGAAACTTTTCATAGTAAGACGGTACTTTTAATATCATCGTTTGCTCCTGTCTGCGCCTCTTCCTGCGCCATTTTATATCCATTTACGGTGCAAAAAGGTGCGTCATCCGCCGCACCTTTTTGTAATCCTACTCATCTTTCCGGAAATGATCGCTCAACATATAGCCGATACACCAGACGCCTCCCGCCAGTGTGAGAGATACACAAACCCCTGCACCAGTGCGACCGCCAGCTTGATCAGAGACAAATCTCCTGCCATATGCGCCAGAATCACTCCTCTGACCGGTCCTCTTAAGATCATCCATCCTCCTACATAGAACCAGCCAACAACCCCCAGCGTGTAAAAAAAAACAACGCCAGCAATGCCTTCCATGTTATTTTTCATATCTAATTCTCCCTTGTTGATCCTGCAATACCGCGTTTATTGTAACACAAACCGCAGGAAGATGCAAAATCCTTCCCTCTTCTACATCAGCTCCCGGATCTCTCCCGACCGGCAATACTCTGCACAGTCGATCACCCGCTGGTTGGAAGACCCCTTAAACAGCAGGGATATATCATGAAGCTCCGTCACAAACGGTCCGTCCACCAGCACATCGATCATGTGAAGCAGCTCCGCGGTATCTGCGGTACAGCATTTTCCGCCCGGCACAAGATCCCGGTCTAACACATAGCCGGTGTAGGCCCACACATCCTTCCCCGGACACTCCGCCTTCACTCTCCGCATAAACGGAAGCAGCGCCTTCTGATTCTCCGGTTCAAAAGGATCTCCTCCGAGCAGCGTCAGTCCCCGGATGTAATCCGGCTTCAAGGACGCAATGATCTCATCTTCCACCTCTCCGGTGAAAGGATTCCCGTATTCAAAAGCCCACGTCTCCGGCTGAAAACAGTCTTTGCAGTGATTTCTGCAGCCCGACACAAAGAGAACGGTGCGCACACCGGTTCCGTTTGCAATATCACAATATTTGATTGCCGAATAATTCATATCTTTTCTCCTCAACAGGGAAAGAAAGACTGTGGCTGCACAATCCCGTGCACACCACAGTCCCCCTGTTTTTATAAATGTAATACCCGTTCCTTGATCTCCTGTGTTCTGCCCTGATTCCAGAACTGCGTTCCAATATAGCCGCAGGTACGTCTTGCCACGCTCATCTTGTTCTGATCGCGGTTGCCGCAGTTCGGGCACTCCCATACCAGCTTGCCGTCCCGGTCTGTCACAATCTTGATCTCTCCGGCATATCCGCACTCCATGCAGTAGTCACTCTTTGTATTGAGTTCCGCATACATGATATTTTCATAGATGTACTGCATCACGGAAAGTACCGCTTCCAGATTGTTCTGCATATTCGGAACCTCCACGTAGCTGATTGCTCCGCCCGGGGACAGTTCCTGGAACTGTGACTCGAACTTTAACTTATCGAACGCGTTGATCTGCTCTGTCACATGTACATGATAGCTGTTTGTGATGTAGTTCTTGTCCGTCACACCCGGGATAATGCCGAAACGCTTCTGTAAGCATTTTGCAAACTTGTAAGTCGTCGACTCAAGCGGGGTTCCGTAGAGACTGAAATCAATGTCCGTCTCCTTCTTCCACTTGGCGCATGCATCATTCAGACGACGCATCACTGCAAGCGCGAATTCCGTGCCTTCCGGCTCCGTGTGGGATACGCCCTTCATATAGCGTGTTGCACTCGCAGAGTCCCGCATAGCCGAGAGAAATCGTCGAGTAACCGTGATAGAGAAGTTCATCGATCGTCTCGCCTTTCTTCAGACGTGCAAGCGCACCGTTCTGCCAGAGAATCGGCGCCACGTCGGAAGGTGTTCCCTTTAAGCGGTTGTGGCGGATCATCAATGCCTGATAGCACATTTCCAGACGCTCATCCATGATCTCCCAGAACTTCTTCTCATCTCCTCCGGAAGAGCATGCCGCATCCACCAAATTCAATGTCACTACGCCCTGGTTAAAGCGTCCGTAATACTTGTGCTTTCCTTCTTTATAATTCTTGGCATGTGCCAGATTGCCCGTCGTGCGGTCTACCGTCAGGAAAGAACGGCATCCCATACAGGTATAGCAGTCGCCGTCTTTTAACTTTTTCATCATCTTCTCAGAGATATAATCCGGCACCATGCGCTTTGCGGTACATTCAGCCGCAAGCCTGGTCAGGTACCAGTATTTGGACCCCTCCCTGATATTGTCCTCCTCAAGCACATAGATCAGTTTCGGGAACGCCGGCGTAATATAAACGCCCTGCTCATTCTTGACCCCTAAAATCCTCTGATGAAGCATCTCCTCGATCACTGCTGCCAGATCGTCCCGAAGCTGTCCCTCCGGCACCTCATCCAGATACATAAACACCGTGATAAACGGAGCCTGCCCGTTGGTCGTCATCAGCGTGATGACCTGGTACTGGATCATCTGCACACCGCGGTTAATCTCCTCTTTGACCCGCATTTCCGCCATCTGGTTGACTTTCTCTTCCGTCGCCTCGATTCCGGCAGTCTCAAGCTCCTTGCGCACCTGCTTGCGGAACTTCTCACGGCTCACCTGCACAAACGGAGCCAGATGAGAAAGGGAAATACTCTGTCCGCCGTACTGGGAGCTTGCGATCTGCGCGATTGCCTGTGTGGCAATATTGCAGGCAGTAGAAAAGCTCTTCGGCGTATCGATCATCGTCTCGCTGATGACCGTACCGTTCTGAAGCATGTCCTCCAGATTGACCAGACAGCAGTTATGCATGTGCTGTGCAAAATAATCCGCGTCATGGAAATGGATGATTCCTTTCTCATGCGCCTCTACAATCTCCGGCGGAAGCAGGAATCTTCTGGTGATATCCTTGCTGACCTCACCGGCCATATAATCTCTTTGTACGCTGTTTACAGTCGGATTCTTGTTGGAGTTCTCCTGTTTTACTTCCTCGTTATTGCATTCCAGCAGACTTAAAATCTGCTCATCGGTAGAGTTGGACTTGCGCACCAGTTCTCTCTTATAACGATAAGTAATATAGTTGCGGGCAACATTAAACGCTTTCTGACTCATGATCTGGTTCTCCACCATATCCTGAATCTCCTCCACACTCGGGGAGCGCTTCATATTCTCGCAGGCTTTCTCAACATTGGAAAGAATCGCCTGAATCTTGTCGTCTCCAAGCTTTTTCATAATCAATGACGCTGTCGTTTGCCTTGCGGATTGCAGCCCTCGATCTTGCTGATGTCAAAAATGTCCTCGCTGCCACTTCTCTTAATAATCTTCATAACCGTTCAGAATCCTTTCTGTTAATTGCTTTTTTTCATTATACAATATCTAGTATTGTTGTCAATGCGTTTTCCTAGATTCTGTGGTTATTTTACCTTTTGAACAAAATTAACACCAAAACTTCGTCACTTTTTATTGTTTTGGTTTACAACAACATCTTGTGTCTTCTGCTATTGTCACATCCAGATTTTGTAGCATCTGATCCAAGCAGCGCTTCAGGTGCTCCACATCCTCCTCCGAAAGCCCCGCCGTCAGGCGCGCTTCCATCTCCCGTATATCGCGCTCCGCGCCATCCAAAAGCGCAGCGGCCTTATCTGTGAGCACCAGACGTTTTAAGCGCGCGTCGTGTGAGACCTGGGCGCGCTCGATCAGCCCCTTTCGTTCCATCACGGCAAGCATATTAGAAGCGGTCGCTCTTGAAATGGAAAAAGAAGCCTCCTCGATATCCTTCTGGTAGACTTCACAGTCGCTGTGATCTTTCAAAAAACCAAGTATCCAGCGCTGCATTCCTGTCAGGTTATCCTCATTTTCCATACGCTTTGCTTCCATATTCTTATGGATCTGATTGTGGAGCAGGCGTATTTTTGTATCCGATGGTCTCTGACCTTTTGATTCGTTCCATCTCTTCCTCTCTTCTGTCTGCTTTCTAAAATAATCATTGACTTCTGTTTTTTAATTATCGTATAACATTATTGTTAGCACACTAACAATTAAAAATCAACAGAAAATTCAAAAAGGATGTGAAATTATGTTAAAAACACTTGGAGCACAGATCAGGGAGTTCAAAAAAGATTCCCTGCTTACTCCCGTCTTCATGATTCTGGAAGTTATCATGGAGATGATCATTCCTCTTATGATGGCTTCCATTATCGATCAGGGTGTGGAAGCGGGCAACATCCACCATATCTACGTCATGGGTGCCTGGATGGTTGTCGCCGCCTGTTTCTCCCTCTTCTGCGGTGTCATGGGCGGAAAATACGGTGCAAGAGCCTCCGCAGGTTTTGCACGTAACTTAAGAAAAGCGATGTACGAGAACATCCAGAGTTTTTCGTTTTCCAACATCGACAAATTCAGTACCGCAGGTCTTGTGACCCGCATGACCACGGATGTGACCAACGTGCAGAACTCCTACCAGATGCTGCTGCGCATGTGTGCGTGCGCCGATCAGTCTGATCTGCGCGATGTGCATGGCGTTTTTCATCAGCCCGAGACTGGCGAGCATCTATCTTGTTGCCATCATCATTCTGGGCATCATTCTCGCCATCATCACCGTGCGCGCGCATCACTATTTTATGGAAGTTTTTCCAAAGTACGATGACCTAAATGCCTCCGTGCAGGAAAACGTATCCGCCATCCGCGTGGTCAAGGCTTATGTGCGTGAAGATTACGAGAAAAACAAGTTCCGCAAAGCCAGCCAGAATATTTACAACATGTTTGTCAAGGCGGAAAGCATTCTGGCTTTCAACAACCCGGTCATGCAGATCACCGTTTACAGCTGTATTCTTGCGATCAGCTGGGTGGGCGCAAAAATGATTGTCGGCGGAACATTGACAACCGGAGAACTGATGAGTCTTCTTACCTATTGTATGAATATCATGATGAGTCTGATGATGCTGTCCATGGTGTTCGTCATGCTGGCGATGAGTGTGGCAAGCGCCGAGCGTATCTGTGAAGTATTAAATGAGAAGAGCGACATCACCAATCCGGAAAATGCGGATAAGACCGTGCCGGACGGAAGCATCACCTTTGACCATGTGACCTTCCGTTACAGCAAGACATCCGCAAAGCCGGTGCTCTCCGATATTGACCTCTCCATAAAATCCGGCGAGACGATCGGTATCATCGGCGGAACCGGAAGTTCCAAGTCCTCGCTCGTCAACCTCATCAGCCGCCTCTACGATGTGTCCGAAGGCCGTGTTCTCGTCGGCGGAAAAGACGTCCGTTCCTACGATCTTGACACCCTCCGCAACGAGGTCTCTGTCGTATTGCAGAACAACGTGCTCTTCTCCGGAACCATCTATGAGAATCTGCGCTGGGGAGATGCACATGCGACCGACGAAGAATGCCGTCACGCGTGCAGACTGGCATGCGCCGACGAATTCATCGAGCGTTTTCCGGATGGTTACAACACCTACATCGAGCAGGGCGGAACCAACGTCTCCGGCGGTCAGAAGCAGCGTCTGTGTATTGCCCGCGCGCTCTTAAAGAAGCCGAAGATTCTGATTTTAGACGACAGCACCAGCGCGGTGGACACCGCTACCGATGCCAAGATCCGTCGCGCTTTTCTCACGGAGATTCCGAACACGACCAAGCTGATTATCGCACAGCGGATCTCCTCCGTTCAGGATGCCGACCGCATCATTGTGCTGGATAACGGAGAGTTGAACGGTTTCGGCACACACGAAGAATTATTGCAGACCAATGCCATTTACCGCGATGTCTACGAGTCACAGACCGGCGGCGGCGGTGATTTTGATGAAGGAGGTGCTGCCTGATGCCACAGAATGAAAAAAATGCAAAGCCGATCGGCGGACCTGGCGGCCGCGGCGGTCATGGTCCAAGACCGAATGTCAAAAATCCGGGAAAGCTTTTTATGCGCCTGCTTTCCTATATTATGAAAAATTATGCCGTACACTGCGTCATTGTCGTGATCTGTATTTTTATCACGGTTCTCGCAAGTGTGCAGGGAACCTGGTTCATGCAGACCTTAATCGACGGCTATATCCTGCCGCTGATGAAGCAGAGCGATCCGGACTTTTCCGGTCTCGCACACGCCATTTTACGCGTTGCCGTCTTCTACGGCATCGGCGCTATCGCAGCCTACATATACACAAGAATTATGGTCAATGTCTCACAGGGTACTTTAAAGCATCTGCGCGACGACATGTTCACCCACATGGAAGAGCTTCCCATCCGGTATTTTGACACACACACTCCCATGGAGACATTATGTCAACTTATACCAATGACATTGATACCCTGCGCCAGATGATCAGCCAGAGTATGCCGCAGTTTTTGAACAGCATCATCTCCATCGTGAGCGTCTTTATCAGTATGTTGCTTCTCAACATTCCGCTGACGCTTGTCACACTTGCGATGGTCGGTGTCACACTGTTTGCCACAAAGAAAATCGGAGCTTTAAGCGCCCGCTACTTTATCGCGCAGCAGAAAGACATTGCCACCGTCAACGGCTACATTGAAGAGATGATGAACGGTCAGAAGGTGGTCAAAGTCTTCACCCATGAGGAGGAAAGCATCGCCGATTTCAACCGGCTCAATGACCAGCTGTTCCACAGTGCAGACAATGCCAATAAGTTCGGTAACATTTTAATGCCGGTCAATGCACAGATCGGTAATATCAGCTACGTGCTCTGCGCGATCGTCGGCGGTATTCTTGCTCTGGGCGGATATGGCGGATTTACGCTCGGGAAAGCTCGCAAAGGTTTTCTTACCTATAATAAGAGCTTCGGGCAGCCGATCAACCAGCTCTCCATGCAGCTTAACAATATCGTGATGGCACTCGCCGGATCAGAGCGTATCTTCGCTCTGCTCGATGAGCAGCCGGAAGTGGACGACGGCTACGTCACACTTGTCCGCGCCAGACAGGAGAACGGTCAGATTGTGGAATCCAAAGAGCGTACGGGTATGTGGGCATGGAAGCACACCCATCAGGCAGACGGCAGTGTCGATTATATTGAATTAAAAGGGCGACGTGGTATTTGATGATGTCGATTTCGGCTATGTTCCAGAGAAGACCGTTCTTCACAACGTAGATCTCTACGCTACGCCGGGTCAGAAAATTGCCTTTGTCGGCAGCACCGGCGCCGGCAAGACGACCATCACCAACCTGATCAACCGTTTCTACGATATTCAGGATGGCAAGATACGTTACGACGGCATCAATATCAACAAGATCAAAAAAGATGATCTGCGCCGCTCTCTCGGCATCGTGCTTCAGGATACCCATCTTTTCACGGCTACGGTTATGGAAAATATCCGTTACGGCAAGCTGGATGCCACGGATGAGGAAGTCATGGCAGCTGCAAGACTCGCCAACGCAGATACATTTATCCAGCAGCTTCCGAACGGCTATGACACCCTGCTGACCGGCGACGGTGCCAACCTAAGCCAGGGCCAGCGCCAGCTGCTTGCCATCGCAAGAGCTGCCATCGCCGATCCACCGGTTCTGATTCTGGATGAAGCGACAAGTTCCATTGATACCCGTACCGAAAAGCTTGTACAGGATGGTATGGATAAGCTGATGGCGGGACGCACCACGTTCGTGATTGCGCACCGTCTCTCGACCGTGCGCAACAGCGACTGCATCATTGTCCTGGAACAGGGACGTGTCATTGAGCGCGGCAGCCACGATCAGCTGATCGAAAAACACGGCAAATACTATCAGCTGTATACCGGGAATTTAGCCCGAAGGCTAAATTTCCGTGTAATTCCAGCGGAAGATTAAGTTCCTGAAAAAATAGAACTGTCGCACTAAGCACAGCGTGCTTTGCTCTGATAAGTAATATTACAGAGATATCAGAGAACAAAAAAGTTCCAGAATAAACAGACGGCGGCAGATTCTTTGAAGCAAAATTCATGTATTTCTTCCATGCCGTGGCTGGCATCCCGTTCTGTGTCTCTTCCACGTTTGAACACTCACGGAGTGTGTCCGACAAGCCGCAGACAATGGGCGGACTTTCTGGTGTCCCTAATGGCACCTCTTCACAGACAATATAAAACCGCGCGAACCGAACTCACCGGCTTCTGCTATTGAAAATAGGGCAGATGCCGACTCAGACAGCGGCTTCGCGCGGTTATGTTTTGTTCAGAGGTGCCAATAAGGGACACACACGAAAGTCCTACAAATTGTCTGCCGGCTTGCGGACACAGTCCGTAGAGTGCTCCAAACTTGGAAAGACACGGATCATCACAGATGCCAGCTGCGGCATGGTTAGAAATACCGGATTTTGCGGTCAGAATTTGCCGCCGCATGTTTATCTGGAACTTTTAAGTATCTATTTCTCATAATATTACTTATCAAAGCAAAGAGCGATATGCTTATTGCGGCAATTCTATTTTATAAAGGATTCCTAATCTCCTCAAACTTTTCCCGAAATCCTTCGACAGTCTCCCCGCCGGAGCAGATCTTATCCGCCAGTGTCACAATCCACGCCTCCCTGCAGCACGGCGGAATCGGATTGAGCGGAAACATATGCCGACGGATCGTCTCCTTCTCAATCTCACTCAGTTCAAAATCTTCCATCGCATTCTGCAGCGCTTTTCCTGCATGATAAAAAAATCCATGCCACTTATGGGAATCGTCCTTCTCATGCCAGTCGTACAGAAAATAGTCATGCAGTAACGCCCCGCGGATCAGCGCATGACAGTTCACGCGGATTCTATACTTTTCCGCAATGTAAAAACTGACGTACGCCACCGCCACGCTGTGGCGGAATACGCTCGTGGAACCATGCTGCATAAACCGGCTGGAGGAGAGAAACCTGGAATTTTTTTGCATACCTCCGTAAGAATCTCCCGAAAAACTTTCTCATTCTCTTTTGACAAATGAATCCGCTTCTTTTTTCTGTCCATTTCCCTTAAACACTTCCTCTGTCAGATCTGATAACCACCGGATCTCATTCGGCTGCATGGCAAGATCAAAACCACCTCTGTTTCAAGTCCTACCTGTCCACTTCGATTGTGATTACAATTCCATCTCCCGCATCTTCCTGAATCGCTTCCTGCACACCCTGAATCACATCTTCCTGCAGCGCATCCTTGTTAGTAGAAGATTTTGCATAAATTTTTTATCTCCGGATTGCCGAGACTTCTCACATCATCCCACGTAAATTCAGCCAGATTGATCCCGGTCGGGTTGTTCAAAATCTCCAGATCATCCATATCACAGTAGATTTCTGTCCCGCTCAGTGTGGTCACTGCCCCGAAGTTCTGGGTGTCGCCGTTCTCATCTACATACTTATACTGTGTCGTCGTACGGCGCATCAGACGCTCGATCTCATAGGTAATCTGCCCCCATACCTGTGATGCCATCCAGTCGTCATCCTCGTATGTTCCGTTTGCGACCAGAGACTTGCTGATATACGAGGAGTGGGGGAATTGTTATATCCGTAATCAATGCTGTAATAATCATAGGTGTCGTATACGTATCCGTCTAAAGTAGGATGATTATTGCTGGTATAATAGTGTTTTCCGTTTACCTTATCTTCCTTCTCGGTCCTTGTGATCTCATACCCGTCCGGCAAAAACGATTTCAAAACGTCGCCGTATTTCCGCTCCAGATGATAGCTTTTTATGATATCCGCAGCCGCCAATAAGACTGACTGCGATCAGACATGCCAGTGCCACTCTGTATTTGCAGTGCAAAAAATGTTTTTTCTCTCTGCTTAACTGCATCATTTTTCTCTTCCTGTCCTATACGTTATTGTCTAATATACTTCGGCTTATTTTAACATATCTAATTACAAACGTGCAAGTATAACGCACAAAAAGAATCGCAGTCCATGGAAACATGAACTGCGATCCTTCTATGCATTACACAATCTGCTGATCGGACTGATTATTTGTACAGCTCTACCAGTCTCTGTAAGTGCTCGTAACGAGCCTTTGCAGCTTCCTCGGAAGCCTTGAACAGTCTTTCTGCTCTCTCCGGGAATGCTCTAGTCAGACGGCTGTAACGTGTCTCGTTGTTCAGGAAATCCTGATAAGAACCGTCGCCCGGCTTGATGTCAGAGTGAACGGATTCTTGCCCTCTGCCTTGAGCTGCGGATTGAAGGAGAAGAGGTTCCAGTAACCTGCTGCTACTGCTTTCTTCATCTCATCCTGGCAGTGGTTCATACCACCCTTCACACCGTGCAGCTCACATGGAGCGTAACCGATGATCAGAGATGGTCCGTTGTAAGGCCTCAGCCTCAGCGATAACCTTGACAGCCTGAGCCATGTTTGCACCGAGAGCGATCTGTGCTACATATACATAACCGTAGCTCATAGCGATCTCTGCAAGGCTCTTCTTGCCAACTTCCTTACCGGAAGCTGCGAACTGGCAAACCTCACCGATGTTGGAAGCCTTGGAAGCCTGACCACCTGTATTGGAGTACATCTCGGTATCGAATACCATTACGTTTACGTTCTCACCGGAAGCAAGTACGTGATCCAGACCGCCGAATCCGATATCGTATGCCCAACCGTCACCACCGAAGATCCATACGGACTTCTTAGCGAGGTAATCTTTCTTCTCAACTGCAGCCTTTGCATCCGGGCATCCGGCTGCTGCTGCCTTCTCTAACTCTGCTACAAGAGCTGCTGCTGCAGGAGTATTTGCCTTTGTATCGTTCTTTGTCTCAACGAACTTGTCAAATGCTGCCTTTAACTCAGCGCTTGCCTTGTCAGATGTTGCGCACTTCTCTGCAGAAGCGATTGCCTGCTCACGAAGTACCTTCTGACCGATTTCCATACCAAGACCATGCTCAGCGTTATCCTCGAATAAGGAGTTTGCCCATGCCGGTCCCTTCTTGGAATCTTTGTTTACCGTATATGGTGATGTAGCTGCCGGACCACCCCAGATAGAGGAACATCCGGTTGCGTTACTGATGTACATATGCTCACCGAACAGCTGTGTGATCAGACGAGCGTAAGATGTTTCAGCACATCCTGCACAGGAACCAGAGAACTCAAGCAGCGGCTGGTTGAACTGGGATCCCTTTACAGTGTTGTCTGCCGGCATGCCAGGCTTCTTGCCTACGTTTGCTACCAGGTAATCGAATACCGGCTGCTCTTCTGCCTGAGACTCCTGCGGAACCATCTCGATTGCGCCTACCGGGCAGACAGTGATACACTCACCGCATCCAATACAGTCTAACGGAGATACACTCATGGTGTACTTGTACTCGCTTGCCTTCGGCTTTTGTATCTGCAAGCTTGATGTTGGAAGGAGCTGCCTTCACCTCATCCTCGCTCAGCATGAACGGACGAATGGTTGCATGAGAACATACAAATGCACACTGATTACACTGGATACACTTCTCAGCATTCCATGTCGGAACGGTTACGGCTGTACCACGCTTCTCATATGCAGCAGCGCCAAGCTCGAACTGTCCGTCCGGGTTCTCCTTGAATGCGGATACCGGAAGGGAATCGCCATCCATTAAGGAGATCGGCTCCATTAAGTCTCTTACCATCTTAACAGTCTTCGGAAGACCCTTAAGCTCTGCAGGAGCTGCGTCTGCCTCCGGATTCTTCCAGGAAGCCGGAACCTCTACCTTATGTACTGCGTCTACACCGGCATCAATTGCCTTGTAGTTCATCTCTACAACTGCGTCGCCCTTCTTACCGTAGGACTTCTTAGCTGCAGCTTTCATGAACTCTACTGCCTGATCGATCGGCATAACGTTTGCAAGTTTGAAGAAGGAATGCAGACTGTAAGATCGTGTTGGTACGCTTGCCCATACCGATCTCGATTGCCTTGTCGATTGCGTTGATTGTATATAACTGAATGTTGTTCTCTGCGATGTACTTCTTCGCATCTGCATTCAGATGATGAGCTAACTCTTCATCAGACCACTGGCAGTTGATCATGAATACTCCGCCCGGTTTCACGTCCTGAACCATCTTGAATCCCTTTGTTACATAAGATGGGTTGTGACATGCAACGAAGTCTGCCTGGTTGATGTAGTATGGGCTTCTGATTGGTTTGTCACCAAATCTTAAGTGGGAAATTGTAACACCACCTGTTTTCTTGGAGTCATACTGGAAGTAAGCCTGGACGTATTTGTCTGTGTGGTCACCGATGATCTTGGTGGAGTTCTTGTTCGCACCAACAGTACCATCACCGCCGAGACCCCAGAACTTACACTCTACAGTACCTTCTGCAGATGTGATCGGAGCCGGCTTAACCTCTGGTAAGCTTAAGTTCGTAACATCATCTACGATACCGATTGTGAAACGAGCCTTCGGAGCATCTTTCTCCAGCTCTTTGTATACAGCGAATACACTTGAAGGTGGTGTATCCTTGGAACCTAATCCGTAACGTCCGCCTGTCAGGACAACAGTGTCGAGACCAGCCTCACGGAGTGTGGTTGCAACATCAAGGTATAACGGATCACCAAGTGCGCCCGGCTCCTTTGTTCTGTCAAGAACAGCAACCTTCTTAGCTGTCTTAGGAAGAGCCTTTAAAAATGCCTCTGATACCCACGGACGATACAGACGAACCTTTACAAGTCCGACCTTCTCACCCTTAGCGGTTAAGTAGTCGATTACCTCTTCAGCTACGTCGTTGATGGAACCCATAGCTACGATAACGCGCTCTGCGTCCGGTGCTCCGTAGTAGTTGAACAGATCATAGTTTGTGCCAAGCTTCTCGTTGACTTTCTTCATGTACTTCTCAACGATTGCCGGAAGTTCATTGTAAGCTGTGTTGCAAGCCTCACGATGCTGGAAGAAAACATCTCCGTTCTCGTGGGAACCACGCATAGCCGGATGCTCCGGATTCAGTGCATGTGCACGGAACTCTGCAACTGCATCCATGTTGCACATCTCTTTGAGATCTGCATAATCCCACTTCTCGATCTTCTGGATCTCATGGGAGGTGCGGAAGCCCTCGAAGAAGTTGATGAAAGGAACCTTGCCCTCGAGTGTAGCAAGATGAGCTACCGGGCTTAAGTCCATAACTTCCTGCGGGTTGGTCTCGCACAGCATAGCGAAACCGGTCTGACGACAGGCGTAAACATCGCTGTGATCACCAAAAATATTTAAAGACTGGGTAGCTACGGTACGCGCGGATACGTCGAATACACAAGGAAGCTGCTCGCCTGCGATTTTGTACATGTTCGGGATCATAAGTAACAGACCCTGAGATGCTGTAAAGGTTGTGGTCAGCGCACCTGCAGCAAGGGAACCGTGAACTGCACCTGCAGCACCTGCTTCGGATTCCATTTCTACTACTTTGACCTGATTGCCAAAAGATATTTTCCTGTCCTGCTGCTGACCACTGATCGACAGTATCTGCCATCGGGCTGGAAGGTGTAATTGGGTAAATAGCTGCAACATCTGTAAACGCATAAGCTACATGAGCTGCTGCTGTATTACCGTCCATTGACTGTTTTGCTCTGGACATTATTATTCCTCCTTAAATTAAAATAGAGTGTCATATTCCGACTTAAGACTAATTTTAGCATTTAATTTGTCGATTGTAAAGGTTTCAGACTGTACGAAAACGTGTGCAATCTACATTTGTCATGTTCTGTTTGTCCCCGGTCAGATATACTTTTTTTCAAACTCCTCCAGGGGCAGCGGGCGGTCAAAATAATAGCCCTGACCGTAGTTAAAACCGCACTCCATCAAAAACGTCCGCTGCTGCTCCTCCTCAATTCCCTCAAAAATCACCTCCTCCTTTGCCGACTGGATGAACTGCCCCATCTGATAGACAAAAGCATTCTGTCCGTTCTGGTGGATTTTGTCGGTAAAACTCTTGTCGATCTTGACTACATTTGCTGGAATCTCCAACAGCACACTCAACGATGAGTAGCCGGTTCCGAAATCATCGATGGCGATGCGGTAGCCGAGTTTGCCAAGTCTGGTAAGACACGCCTTTAAGCTGTCTAACTTCTCCACAATCACACTCTCCGTCACCTCGATCCCTATGTAGCACGGATCAATCCCGTACCGCTGCAGGGTATTCTGCAGGCGCTCGATAAAATCGTCGCCGCCGTTCTCAAAATTTCTCCTGGAAAAATTGGTGGAGATCGTAAACAGCTCTCTTCCGGAATCCCTCCAGCGGCGCATTGCCCGAAGCAGCTGTTCCAGAATATAAAAATCCAGATCCACGATATAGCCTATATTTTCCAGGGCAGGGATAAACCGTGCGGGAGACAGGACCTCCCCGGATTCCAGCCGCCAGCGCGCGAGCGCCTCGGCGCCGTAGACCCTCTCCTCGCGGAGCAGAAACTTTGGCTGTAAATATACCTCGAACTCGCCCCGCTGCAGTGCCGCGTAAAATCTTCCGGTAATCCGGATTCCCTCATCGCGGTTTTTTTCCTCATATCCTCCCGGTAAACGACCGCTCCCGCATTCTGCTCCTTGGCAAGCTTTCGTGCCAGATTGGCTCCCTCCAGTATCTTCTCAAACGTCTCTTCCCCGTCATCGATAAAGCAGATTCCAGCCGAAAGCTGCATGGCTCCCGCCGGATAGCGGATCTTTAACTGTTCGCCAAACATCTGATCCTCTCTCTCCACAAGCCCCAGAATGTTCTTTTTTGTCCGTTCCTCTGACCAGCTCAATGAAATAATCCGAATACATTCTACAGGCCTCCACGACATGGGACTCGCTGCGGATTAACGCTGCAAGCTCCTGCAGAATACTGTCGCCGGCCTCCTGTCCATAATTTTCATTTACATAGGCAAAGTTGTTCACGTCCAGATTTACCAGCGCGTACACCATGTTCTCATCCTGCGCAAGCCCACCGCTCTTTAATTTTTTCCGGATCAGCCTGCGGAATGTGTCCAGATTATACAGTTCCGTCAGCATATCCTGATTCTGCAGATGCCGTATCTCTGCCTGGTCATCGCTCTGCCTGCTGCGAAGGGAGACAAATACAGCAACCACCCGCGCGAGTTCACTGAGCATCCCTGCTTCCTCTTTGGAAAATCCCTCTGCACTGCTGCTTCCCACACACAGGCAGCCACTTCTGTTACCGGAAAATTCAAATTTTACATTTCCACAGTTTTTTGATGGAAGTTCCATGATATTTCTCCGCCCCCAGCTGGGGAACCTCCGTTAATATATCTTCCGTTGGCGTCGAGACAAAACGCCCGATTTCCGCCTCCCGGAACACTGTAACCGATTGTGGGGAAAACCTGTTGTTCCACCCGGCTGCCATCCCGGTTCCAGTAATTCATCAGCACCCATTTCCTGCTGTTCTTCCCGGTACTCAAACACCATGGCAAAGCCCAGCCCGTATTTTTTTCCCAATCTGTTCGATCAATACGTTTAATGATCCGTTGATATCTTTCGCATGCGAGAGAAGGCTGAACGCAAAATTCAGGAACTCTTTATCCACCTTCTGCCCGCTTTCCGGAGCATATTCAATCCTGTCGCGCCTGCGCTCCCGCTCTACTCCCTCTTGCTGCTTTTTGCCCGCAAACGAATAGTGATCCTTACCCTCCCGCTTTTGTGGCATACATCGCCCGGTCAGCCATCGCAAACAGGGTCTCATAGTCTCTTCCATCCTCACCGTATACCGCCATGCCTATACTGAGCGTCACCTCAACGATGGCGTCATCGCCGATCAGCTTTTTTCTTGCTTCCCGTCCCAGCGCCGCGGCGCACGCTTCTGCCTCCTTTGGAGCCACATCCCGCATCAGCGCCAGAAATTCATCTCCTCCGACTCTTGCGGTGACATCTGTCTCCTGAAACTGGCTTTGCAGCACGCCGGCAATATCAGTAATTACCGTATCTCCGACGGTATGCCCGAACGTATCGTTGATCCGCTTAAAATTATCAATATCGATCAGGAACAGCACATGCTGTTTTTTCCGGCTCACTTTTTAAAATCCGTTCTACCTCTCCGGATGCCGCCACCTTATTATAAAGCCTTGTCAGCGGGTCGCGCTTCGCCTCCTCCGACAGTTCCTCCTGAATCTTTCGGTCGGAGCTGACATCGTAGCTGCGTCCGATGATGCGGATAATCTGTCCGTTGTCCCCGACAATACTCCGGTAAATCGTCCGGTACCACACATATACAGGTTCCTCCCCGGGAGCCGCCACATTCATCCGGTAATCAATACTTCCTGTCTGCACATCCCTGCTGGCTGCCTCCAGCACCCGGGCATACGCGACACGATCCTCCTCGCAGATATCCGCGAGCATCTCCTCATAGCCCATATATCTGCGCCCTGCCGTTCCCGCCTGCCCGTTCCCGCGATATTTGCGCGGCACCCTGAAACGCCGCTGTGCAACGTCGTACTCTAGCGGGAATTCATCGGTGACCTCTTCTAACATGCTGTACTGCTCCTCCATCAGGCGCAGTTCTTCCTCCAGATTCTTCCGCTTGTCTATGTTCCAGCTTACCAGGATATAGTAAGGTACCGCGTCCCGGTAATAATACAGTCTGCACCGCATCAGTTCCCAGCAGACGCCGCCGCTCTTCGTGCGGATGCGCAGTTCAATCTCCTCCGTGGTTCTTAGTTCCCGGCACACTTCGATGGCATCCTCGAACACACCGGTATCGTCCCGGTACAAATACTCCACAAACGGCGTATTTCCGGTCAGTTCCTCCCTGTCATACCCCTCTGCATGCAAAAATTCCCGGTTCACCATCTCAATATACAGCTCATTCCCGCCGCGGACTACCGCTATTCCGACCGGCATCTTGCCGATCAGATCTTTTCTCTGCCCCCGCTCCATGTCTATTGTATTTATTTGCGTATCCCCATACTCCATAAAATCAATCTCCTGAGATGCAATTTCCTCTGTCATACTTAAGATAACTCCGATTGCCTTCCCGTACATTATATCAAATTTTTAACGAAATCCAAACAATTTGTCACAGCGTGAAAGCCCTTTTTAATAAGAAGTTCCGGTTGCATTTCTCCGTATTTTTTTTAGTATGATACGAATTGGTGCAATAAAAGCAGGTGATTTACAAGAAAAGTTAGGAGAACATAAATATGATCAGTACAAGCAACATCACTTTACGAATCGGAAAAAAAGCTCTCTTTGAAGATGTCAACATCAAATTCACAGAGGGCTGCTGCTACGGTCTGATCGGTGCAAACGGCGCCGGGAAATCTACGTTCCTCAAGATTCTGTCCGGCCAGCTTGAACCGACGAGCGGAGAAGTCATCATCACGCCGGGTCAGCGTCTTTCCTTTTTGCAGCAGGATCATTTTAAATATGACGAGTACACAGTACTCGATACCGTTATCATGGGCAACAAGCGTCTCTACGATATCATGAAAGAAAAAGACGCGATCTACATGAAAGAGGATTTCACGGACGAGGACGGTATCCGCGCCAGTGAGCTTGAAGCCGAGTTCGCAGATATGGACGGCTGGAATGCCGAGTCCGATGCAGCCACCATGTTAAATGGTCTTGGCATCCCGACGGAGGATCACTACACACTCATGGCGGATATGCCAAGTGCCTTAAAGGTCAAGGTTCTCCTTGCACAGGCGCTCTTCGGCAACCCGGACATTCTTCTTTTGGATGAGCCGACCAACCATCTGGATCTCGATGCGATCAGCTGGTTAGAAGAATTCTTAATCAACTTTGAGAACACGGTCATCGTTGTTTCCCATGACCGCTACTTCTTAAACAAAGTCTGCACAAACATTGCAGATATCGACTACGGAAAGATCCAGCTCTACGCCGGCAACTATGATTTCTGGTATGAATCCAGCCAGCTGCTCATCAAGCAAATGAAGGAAGCAAACCGTAAGAAAGAAGAAAAAATCAAGGAGCTGCAGGAATTCATCTCCCGTTTCTCCGCGAATGCTTCCAAATCCAAGCAGGCGACTTCCAGAAAGCGCGCCCTGGAAAAGATTCAGCTGGACGACATCAAGCCCTCCAGCCGGAAATACCCTTACATTGACTTCCGCCCCGACCGCGAGATCGGCAATGAAGTCCTCACCGTAGACGGCATCTCCAAGACCGTAAATGGCGTAAAAGTATTAAACAATATCTCCTTTATCGTTGGTCACAACGACAAGATCGCATTTGTCGGCAGCAACGAGCTGGCAAAGACCACGCTGTTCCAAATCCTTGCAGGCGAGCTTGAACCCGACGAAGGAACCTACAAATGGGGCATTACAACCTCCCAGGCGTACTTCCCGAAGGATCCTGCCGCAGAATTCGACAACGACGATACGATCGCAGACTGGCTCACCGGATACTCTCCTGTCAAGGACGCAACCTATGTCCGCGGCTTCCTGGGACGTATGCTGTTTGCAGGGGAGGACGGCGTGAAGAAGGTAAAAGTCCTTTCCGGTGGTGAAAAGGTGCGCTGTATGCTTTCCAAAATGATGATTATGGGAAGCAACGTGCTGATCTTAGATGAACCGACCGACCATCTGGATATGGAGTCCATCACCGCATTAAACAACGGACTGATCAAGTTCCCGGGCGTTATTCTTTTTGCCTCCCGTGACCATCAGGTTGTCCAGACCACAGCGAACCGTATCATCGAGTTCCTGCCGGACGGCACCTTTGTCGACAAGGTATCCACCTACGACGAATACCTCGAGAATGATGAGATGGCAAGAAAACGTCAGGTATACTCCATGTCATCGGATGACGAGGGCGATAACTAAGACCCGGTCTTTTTTACAAAATCACACGGGAGCGCTGTGTCAGGAAAAATCTCCGGCATAGCGCTCCCGTTTTCTGTTCTTCTAAATTCTGTTTTCACTCCCGCCGATTCCGCGATCCTGTTCTCCGGCGCCCCTACGCTTCCTTAGGCTTCCGGTACTCTGCCTCCCGCATACCGAGCGCAAACGCTCCCATAATACCCGGATTTTCTCCAAGTGCCGGCGGCACGAGGTAGGTATCGATCTCCTTTAAGATTTTCTCATTGGAAATATACCCGCCCAGCAGTTCCTGCACTTTCGTGCGCACCATTGAAAAGAGCTGGCTCTGGTGCATAATTCCGCCCCACAGCACAATCTTCTGCGGAGAATACGTCAGAACATAATTTGCAACCGCCTCCGCGAGATAGAACGCCTCCATCTCCCAGACATCCTCCCGGTCCGCCAGTTCCTTTGCCGGTCTGCCCCAGCGCGCCTCCACCGCCGGACCGCTTGCAAGCCCTTCCAGACAGTTGGCATGGTACGGGCATTTTCCGGCGTAGGTGTCTTTCGGGTGACGCTGCAGAAGAAGATGTCCTGCCTCCGGGTGCACCAGCCCGTGCATGAGCGCCCCGTTACAGTAGACGCCCACGCCAACGCCGGTGCCGACGGTAATATAGATTGCCGTGTCGCAGTCTTTTGCGGCTCCCCAGGTAACTTCGCCAAGCACCGCCGCATTCACGTCCGTATCAAATCCGACCGGGACGCCAAGCGCCCGTGTAAAAGTTCCCACCATATCGACATTCTGCCATTCCAGCTTCGGCGTGCTGGTGATATATCCATAGGTCGGGGACGCACGGTGCAGATCCACCGGTCCGAAACACCCGATTCCGAGTGACGAGATTCCTTTTCCCTCAAAAAACGCAGCCATGCGCGGCAGGGTAATCTTGGGCTTCTCTGTGGGAATCGTCACACGCTCTGTGATTGTGACCTGATTTTCTCCCGGCTGTCCTTTGTCTGTCTGCACTTCCCCGATCGCGCACACCATCTTGGTGCCGCCCGCTTCTATTCCACCAATCCGCATCCTTCTCTTCCTCCCTTTTCTTATATATATACCACTTCGGAGTTCTCTCCGCCAGTCATATTTCAAGGAACCGGAATATTTAAGAGACAGCAGCCCTCCCGGATGGATTAGAAAATTCTCCGCACCGCCAGCACGCTGCGGTAGGTTACCGGAGAAGTCAGCGTAATGCCTGTCTTTTCATTGCTCGCATGAATCAGTGTGTTGTTGCCCGCATAGATGCCGACGTGGCCGCTATAGCAGACAATGTCGCCCGGCTGGATTTCCGACAGGCTGACGGCATATCCCACACTCCGCTGTTCCGACGATGTGCGCGGCAGATTGATTCCAAATGCCGCATACACGCCCTTGACAAATCCGGAGCAGTCGGTTCCGTTTGTCAGGCTGTTGCCGCCGTATACATAAGGGTTTCCCAGAAACTGTCTCGCGTAATCGACCACCGCCTGACCGTTGGAGGAAGCCATCTGCGTGCTTTGCCCCGCGTTGCTGCCGGAACCGCTTCCCGTGCTGCTGCCGGAACCGCTTCCCGTGCTGCTGCCGGAACTGCTTCCCGCACTGCTGCCGGAGCCGCTTCCCGCACTGCTGCCGGAGCCGCTTCCCGCACTGCTGCCCGCGCCGGATTTTTTCACCTCCTGTTTTTCTGCCGCTTTGCGGGCTGCTTCCTGTTCTGCTGCCGCACGTGCCGCCTCCGCCTCTCTGGCTTTGCGCGCTTCCTCCGCCGCACGGGCTGCCGCCTGCCGTTCTGCTTCCTCTCTGGCAAGCCGCGCCTCTTCCTCCGCTTTTGACTCTGCATGAATGTACTCTGTGGACAGTGTCACATAATCCAGTGCCACATAACCGTCACCGTCCGCGGTGGACACCTTCGCCCAGCCTTCCGTCGACTCGTCGGTTACCACAACGTCATCGCCGTCCGGCAGCATGGTAAGCACCTTCGCCTCGGTTGTCGGCTCCGTCCGCACGAACAGGGTCGTCGTTGTGACGGTCGCCAGGCGCGTTCCCACACTTCTGGCAAGCTCCTCATCCCCCACGACCACATATTCCGCCTTGACATATCCGTTCACATTTCCGGACGTAATCCGGTACCACCCGTCCTCCGTCGTCTCCAGCACAGTGGCTGCGGATTTGTCGTAAAGTTTTCCAAGAATTTCACTCTCCGTATCCGGTTCCTGCCGCACGTTGACATAGTGATTCACCTGCGCCACTGCAATATCCGCAAACTCCGATGCGGTCTGCGGAAGTTCATTTTCCGCAATCTCCGCCGTCTCCCACGCTTCCTCTGCCACCATCTCCGGTTCCATCATCCGCGCCACAGCCGCGTTACTTTGCAGTTCCTCCACAGCATCCGCCGTCTGCGCCTGCACTCCTTGGGCTTCCTTAAGCACCTGTGCCAGCGTCTGTGTCACGCCCGCCACCGGCACCTCACGTTTTTCCTGTCCTGCCTGCACCATTCCATAGCTTCCCAGTGTGACGGCTCCCGCCAGCAGAAGCGCCAGTATTGTCATTCTTTTCTTCATTATGTAGAATCCTCCCGATTTATTCCATATGCTTCCATATTGTTACTTATTTGTTACAAAAATATTTCATTTCTGCAACAACCGTATTGTAACAAAGGAACCACATGGAATCTACAGGGAACTCTTTCCATTTTTCGCTCTCTTTTGTCCGGTCTGCCGCTTTGTCCCGCAACGCAAAAGGAACCCAAAGGTTCTTTCGTCCCTGCGGGTTCCCTTCGTATTTTCCTTCCGGTTTAACCTAAACTTCCTTACTAATAGCAGAAGCTGTGTCCGCCGATCTTTTGGTCCAGTCTCGGCGTCAACGGTTCCGTAGAAAAATATAACGTATCATTTCTTAATATATGTGTATTTCCATTCAACACCTCATGAATCGAAGTGTATTCCTTCTCCGTGGGGTTTGCCCGCTCTCTGTTCTTCCAGGAACAGAACTGCGTCGGGTTTCCCTGACTGAGCACGTCATACAAGGTATCTGGATATTTTTCGGAAGCCATCCGGTTAAAAACTACCTCGACCACGGCTTCCTGCCCTTCTGTCGGCTCGCCCTGCGATTCCAGCCAGACGATTTTTGCCAACAAATCTATCTCCTCCTGCGTCAATGTGATATTCCAGCGGTTCTCTGCACCGGCCGTCGTCTCTGCCGTCGCAGGCTTGCTCTCTGCCGCCTCCGGCGCCTCTGCTTCCTCCGATGCTGCCTGTACTTTGGCTTCCGGTGTCTCTGCGTCCTCCGTGGGTACCTGTACTTCTTCTGCCGCATCGGACGGCGCCGTGCTTGCTACCATTGTTCTGGGGTTCTTTGTGATTCCTGTTGCTTCATCTGATTCTGTCGTAAATGAATATCCGGATAAAACACGGCACACACCCGCAACCGGAACCTCTGCTTTGTCTGCCGCAGAAATTACATACGCGCTGCTGATCTCTTCTCTGCTCTCCCGTATCGTGTTCTTCTCCTCAATGTTGGCCGCAACCATGAGACAAATGCATAAGGTGCACAGCATTGTCACGTCCAATATTTTTCTGTTCATTTTGCTCCTTTCCTCAAGAATGATACTCTGTGAGCTGCTCTCGCACTCGTTGTTTCATCATACTAGATTCTTCCCAAAAAGTCAAATTTCCCATTCACAAAATTCTGGAAAAATTTTCTTTACATTTTCCCAGAAATGCGGCAAAAGCGTGTTCTGTCGTATCCAATAATTCCGAGGAATGCTTTGATGTGTTAAAATAGAACTGCTCAAACTCACAAAAAAAACATCCCGAAACGGGATGTTTTCTATATTCCTTCCAATATTCCTACGCGGTTTCTGCTATCGCAAATCCCGCCATTTTTGTACCTTTTCCGGCACAATCTTCCTCTGCTACCGTGTGAGAAACAGTTCTTCAAACACCGGGATTTTGTGTTCCGGATCCGCCTGAAAGATCGCAACATGCGCATCGTCTGTGCTCCTGTCGGCAAATGCCGGATATAAAAACCCGCAGACCGGCCGCCCCGGCTCGTACTCTCCCACCAACGGAGCGACTGCACCGATCAGATATTCATATACCTCCTCCGACTCCCCTTGCCGCTCCTTGTCCGATGCCTTTACCGGCACATCATAGCGGTCGTGAAAGACCAGAATCGCATACGGCTCCCTGCTACGGTACCGGGCACCCACAAGCTCATAAAACGTGTACAGCAGCGCATCATTTTTCAGTCCGCACTCGCGCATTCCGTACAACAACTGGCGCATTTTCCTCTGTTCTGCGCCATCCCCGAATGCGTAGCTGCGCAGGTTTACATTGGTTGCTGCAAACGGAACCGCTTTGGCAATCGCCAGATTTTTCTCCTTTTCCGCCGCAGACAGATTGAGAAAGTTCACATTAAAACTCTCATCGATCTCTCCGTCCTGCTCCATATAGCCGCCTGCCACACGTGTAAAGGAAGTGCGGCTGGGCGTCATTCTGCGTGTCAGCTCCAGCATATCTTCTCTGTTTATCATAATTTCTCCCGTCCCGTGTTTTTATGATAACATTTCATTGCCGGCACATCCATGCTTGTCTTCACCACACTTATGTTCCGCGCAGGAATGCTCATGCTCATGATGAGAACATCTCACATCGGGATTGTAATCTAATTTTCCTGCAAGATAAGCTTCTACCGCTTCATCTGCCGCACCGGACACTCCACCATACAGCTTTATGCCGGCAGTTGCAAGTGCGCTTTTGCGCACCGCCTCCGATTCCGCCACAGATCAGCACATCCGCACCCGCCTCCGTCAAAAATCCGGCAAGTGCCCCGTGTCCCTGTCCATTTGTGTCGACAATCTGGGATCTTACCACCTGGCTATTCTCAATATCATATAATTTAAACTGTTCCGTGTGTCCAAAGTGCTGAAATATTTCTCCATTTTCATAGGTAACTGCAATTCTCATCTGATCTGTTTCCTTTCTTTGAATATCATCTTTTCCGACGGACGTTGAGGTGCGCCTGCATATTTTATTGCAGCAAAACAGGGCAGTTCCATCACACAATCGATAATTCCCACCTGAAATCTCAATGTCTTTCCATTTACGATGCTGTCTGCCATTTTGTATCTGGCTGACTCATAAATTTCGGTCACTGTTGTGCGGGCAATCCCCATCTGCTTCGCACATTGTTCGTGCGTACACTTCTCAAGGTCTACAAGACGAATCGTTTCATACTCATCCATCGTCATAATGACTTTTTCCCTTGCCGGAACACCATTCGGGCAAAAATTATCATATGCCGCTTCCATACAGATTCTTCTTGCTTTTGTCGGTCGTGCCATCTTTTTCTCCTCATACCTATTTCCGTCATATGTCAAAAATTATTATATCGCAATTTTCTTTTTTTTACAACTCTCTATGAAAATTATGCGTACCCGATATACAGATTATCTGCCGCCATCACGCTGCAATCCAGTTTACAATCTGTAAGAATATGCAAAACGCTCGTATTGTGATCCCGCCTTTGCATATACTATCCTGTAGGAGGAGGTGAGATCATGATCGCCTGGTTTCTTTATCTGATCTTAACTGTAAAAAGATTCACCGGCTCAGAATTGAGCCGGCTGTTTTATCGTAGGGCACAAATACAAAAAATATAACGGGAAATAGGATTCTTACAGAAGGAAAAAAAGAAAGGATATGATATGACACGAAATATGACACAAAAAATAAAGCCTTGAAAACTCAAGGCTTTACGCACAGGGATGAGAATCGAACTCCCACCAAAGGTTTTGGAGACCCCTATCATACCATTTGACCAATCCCCCTATATTTATAAAAATGACGTATCAGATACGTCATTTATTATCTTACTAGATATCTTACAAAAAATCAATGGTATATTGTACCTTCAAAACTTCATACAGATTCCGATAAACCTATTTGGTCAAGCCCTCGATCGATTAGTAACAGTCAGCTCCCACGTTACCGTGCTTCCACCTCTGCCCTATCTACCTTGTAGTCTTCAAGGGATCTTACTCACTTATGTGAGGGATATCTCATCTTAAGGGCGGCTTCACGCTTAGATGCCTTCAGCGTTTATCCGTCCCGGACTTGGCTACCCTGTGATGCCTTTGGTAGACAGCAGGTACACCAGTGGTCCGTCCATCCCGGTCCTCTCGTACTAAGGACAGCTCCTCTCAAATATCCTCCGCCCGCGCCGGATAGGGACCGAACTGTCTCACGACGTTCTGAACCCAGCTCGCGTACCGCTTTAATGGGCGAACAGCCCAACCCCCTTGGGACCTGCTACAGCCCCAGGATGCGATGAGCCGACATCGAGGTGCCAAACCACTCCGTCGATGTGAACTCTTGGGAGTGATAAGCCTGTTATCCCCAGGGTAGCTTTTATCCGTTGAGCGATGGCAATCCCACTTTATGCCACCGGATCACTAAGTCCTAGTTTTCCTACCTGCTCCACCCGTCGGTGTCGCAGTCAAGCTCCCTTCTGCCTTTGCACTCTTCAAATGGTTTCCAACCATTTCTGAGGGAACTTTGAGCGCCTCCGATACCCTTTCGGAGGCGACCGCCCCAGTCAAACTCCCCGCCTGGCATTGTCCCACCGCCGGATCACGGCGGCTGGTTAGAAACCCGATATTGCAAGGGTGGTATCCCAACAGCGCCTCCCCTGAGACTGGCGTCCCAGGTTCATAAGCTCCCACCTACCCTGTACATGCAATACCAAGCTCCAGTACCAAACTGGAGTAAAGCTCCATGGGGTCTTTCCGTCCTGGCGCGGGTAACCAGCATCTTCACTGGTACTTCAATTTCACCGGATGCATTGTCGAGACAGTGCTCAAATCATTACGCCTTTCGTGCGGGTCGGAACTTACCCGACAAGGAATTTCGCTACCTTAGGACCGTTATAGTTACGGCCGCCGTTTACTGGGGCTTAAATTCAAAGCTTCGCTTGCGCTAACCTCTCCTCTTAACCTTCCAGCACCGGGCAGGCGTCAGCCCATATACTTCACCTTTCGGGTTCGCATAGACCTGTGTTTTGCTAAACAGTTGCTTGAGCCTATTCTCTGCGGCCTGCGTTAGCAGGCACCCCTTCTCCCGAAGTTACGGGGTCATTTTGCCGAGTTCCTTAACAATGCTTCTTCCGCCGGCCTTAGGATTCTCTCCTCATCCACCTGTGTCGGTTTACGGTACGGGCACATATGAAACAATAGCGGCTTTTTCTCGGCACATGGCTCACACGCTTCGCTACTCTAATTCGCTCCACATCACGTCTTCGGATTGTCTGGCGGATTTGCCAACCAGACTCCTTCTCCGCTTGTACCGGTATTTCCATTCCCGGCTCGTGCTCTCCACATGCGTCCCCACAGTTCTGTTCATATGTGGTACAGGAATCTAAACCTGTTGTCCATCGGATACGTCTTTCGACCTCTCCTTAGGCCCCGACTTACCCAGAGCAGATCAGCTTTACTCTGGAAACCTTGGATATTCGGCCGAGAGGATTCTCACCTCTCTCTCGCTACTCATTCCGGCATTCTCTCTTCTTATCCCTCCACTGCTCCTTCCGGTACAGCTTCGTCGGTCTTAAGAATGCTCCTCTACCAATCACTTACGTGATTCCACAGCTTCGGTGTTGTGTTTTAGCCCCGGACATTTTCGGCGCAGGACCTCTCGACTAGTGAGCTGTTACGCACTCTTTGAATGTGTGGCTGCTTCTGAGCCAACATCCTAGTTGTCTTTGAAATCCCACATCCTTTTCCACTTAACACACACTTTGGGACCTTAGCTGGTGGTCTGGGCTCTTTCCCTTTTGACTGTCCAACTTATCTCGTACAGTCTGACTCCCATACACCATCTGTCCGGCATTCGGAGTTTGATATTCTTTGGTAGGCTTTGACGCCCCCGCGGAAATTCAGTGCTCTACCTCCATAAGACTAAAATGAGGCTAGCCCTAAAGCTATTTCGAGGAGAACCAGCTATCTCCGGGTTCGATTGGAATTTCTCCCCCTACCCACACCTCATCGCCACCCTTTTCAACGGATGTGGGTTCGGTCCTCCATTGCCTTTTACGGCAACTTCAACCTGGACATGGGTAGATCACCCGGTTTCGGGTCTACGGATACTGACTTGACGCCCTATTCAGACTTGGTTTCCCTTCGGCTCCACACCTTAAGTGCTTAACCTTGCCAGTACCCGTAACTCGCCGGACCGTTCTACAAAAAGTACGCGGTCGTGCATATAAAGCACTTCCACAGCTTGTAAACACAGGGTTTCAGGTTCTCTTTCACTCCCCTCCCGGGGTCCTTTTCACCTTTCCTTCACAGTACTATGCGCTATCGGTCACTAAGGAGTATTTAGGCTTACGGGGTGGTCCCCGCTCCTTCCATCAAGGTTCCACGTGTCTCGATGTACTCTGGATTCTGCCATGTCATCTTTCCTTTCGCTTACGGGGCTTTCACCCTCTCTGGCAGGCTTTCCCAAAACCTTTCTGCTAGGATTGACAAATCAATTATGCGGTCCGAACCCCGGAATGCACGCATTCCGGTTTGGCCTCTTTCCATTTCGCTCGCCGCTACTTTGGAAATCGATGTTTCTTTCTCTTCCTCCGGCTACTTAGATGTTTCAGTTCACCGGGTTCCCCTTCATACGTTATGGATTGGCGTATGGATACATGAGGTATGCTCATGTGGGTTTCCCCATTCAGACATCTACGGATCAAAGGATATTTGCTCCTCCCCGTAGCTTTTCGCAGCTTATCACGTCTTTCATCGGCTCTTAGTGCCAAGGCATCCACCCTGCGCTCTTTTTTGCTTGACCTCGTTTACAGTTTCTATAGCGTTAGAAACTGGGTCTTTGCGTTTAATAACGCGGATCGAATTGCTTCGATCTTGAACTTTCGTTCGTTTGGTTTGGTCGTAAACTTTGTTTACGATATTCTCGGATGTCTTGATAAAAAATCTTTTTCATCAAAATCTTCTGTATGAAGTTTTCAAGGTACAATAGCGAACTTCGTTCGCATTAGAAATTGCTTCGCAATTTCCGTCAAACGGAATGTTTTGCAATTTCAATGGAGATGGTGAGATTCGAACTCATGACCCCCTGCTTGCAAGGCAGGTGCTCTCCCAACTGAGCTACACCCCCCAATTAAAATATGAAATATTTTAATTTTAATCTGGCAGCCACCTGCTTTCCCATGCCGTCTCCAGCATAGTATCATCGGCCGTTTGAGTCTTAACCATCGTGTTCGGGATGTGTACGGGTGTTTCCCCCAAGCGCATCGCCACCAGAAATATGAAGTTGTCATTCGTATCTGCTCCCTTTGTACTCACGATTCGCTCGATTCCGCTCCGCTTCATCTCGCTAGAGTCATTCGTCCAATCTGTCTTCGCTTCAACACCGGCTTGCAAATAAATTTGCATCGTTGTCTCCGCTCATCCAGGCAGATACTCATTGATAACTGAACAGTGAACAAACTCTCTACTTGATTTCCTTAGAAAGGAGGTGATCCAGCCGCACCTTCCGATACGGCTACCTTGTTACGACTTCACCCCAGTTATCAGTCCTGCCTTCGGCAGCTCCCTCCCTTGCGGTTGGGTCACTGACTTCGGGCATTACCAACT
>VOFJ01001274.1_pt1 | contig 48006 bp, 80 predicted proteins | sample 5384081 | NCBI WGS metagenome assembly VOFJ01 (sample SAMN12384729, study PRJNA508395) | human gut metagenome | isolation source: healthy gut I | host: Homo sapiens
AACTCTTTTCCGCAATGCAATTGTGATTACTGTGATTGCACTGTTAATCTGTTCCATCGCAGGCTACGGCTTTGAGATTTATCATGACAAGGGCAAAGACCTTCTGATGAACATCCTGCTTCTTGCCATGATGCTTCCCTTTGTTGCTATTATGATTCCTTTGTTTAAAATGTTTTCTTCATGGAAACTGGTTAATACATGGATTGCACTGGCACTGCCTTCTCTTTCTACACCATTTCTCATTATGATGTTCCGGCAGGCAGCCCGTTCTTTCCCTCATGATATTATCCAGGCAGCCCGTCTGGAAGGACTTAGTGAGATCAGGATTTTTTTTTACCATGTTCCTGCCAATTATGAAGTCTACCTACGGCGCAGCCATGACAGTAACTTTCATGAATGCCTGGAATAACTATCTCTGGCCAACGATTATTTTACAGGACAGCAACCAGATTACCATGCCCATGTTGGTTGCAAACTTAAAAAGTGGTTACAGCGTAGACTATGGTATGTTAATGCTGGGGGTATTGATTTGTACCCTTCCTACCGCAATTATCTTTCTGTGCTTACAAAAAGAGTTTTGCCAATGGAATTGCAGGAGCAGTGAAATAATGAATCGGAAATATTGTCTGGATAAAAAGAATGGGAGGAGGCGCAGGCAGCCCTTCTTCTTGCAAAACAGTTCGGGCTCATTGAAGATGCCGGTATCGAGGCTTTGGAAAAAAAGGCGGGCAAAAGAAAAATAAGGAAAATTCTCTTTATGGTGTCCGTTTTTTTATTCTCCAGCCATGTATCTTCAGTACGAACTCACACGATTTAAGCTGGATTTCGTTCAGCCCTCGGAGCAGATAAAAAAAGCTGGGGGTCTGTCCCGGTTTTACGGAGGAAGAAAAGCGGGCATTTTATGAAAATAACCAGGATTTGTTCGGGCGTTACCATGGAGATTTGTTTGACTATGAGGATGTCCGGCAGATTATCGAAAAAAAGACTGAGGGAGGATGCCTATGACAGGCTCATACAGGACATATTATGTCAATCAGAAAACCGGGCGTGATAGTAACGACGGACTGACCATGGATTCCCCGTTTGCCAGCCTTTTTCAGGTAAACAGATTGAGACTGTACCCTGGCGATAAGGTGCTGCTGGCCCGGGATTCCGTTTTTACAGATCAGTTTCTGCAGATAAAAGACAGTGGAACCAGGGAGCATCCCATTGAAATTGGCTCTTATTCACCGGAAGAAGAGGGGGAGGGAAAAAAATCCCCTGATAGCAGCCGGGGGACAGGGCATCTGGTATCAGGATTACGGTACAACATTGGATTCACCTGCGCATGTTTATCAAGGTTATGTATCCTCTGCCGTACTTTTTTATATGATGTAGAGCATGTGGTCATCCATGATATTGAGATTAGCAATCAGGCAGTGGAAATCCTGGGGGGAAGATTACAGTGCTCCTCATAAAATGAACCGTACTGGCGTGGCTGTGGTGGCAAAGGATAATGGGGTGCGCAGCGGCATTACCCTGCGTAATCTTTCTATCCATGATGTGAATGGCAATGTCTATGACAAACATATGAACAACGGCGGCATTTATATGACAGCTTTAAAGCCTGCCGATGAAAAAAAAGCTACCGGTGTGGCGCGCTTTAAAGATATCACGGTGGAAGGCTGCTTTGTATACAAGACCAGCCGTTGGGGAATCGCTGTTGGATACACCTATGCACATGACAAATTCCAGGGGGCGGAACTGCCCGAGGATACCTTTTTGAAATACGGACATGAAAATATGGTCATCCGGGACAATTATGTAAAAAGCCGCTGGGGGCGATGGCATCACTGCGATGTATGCTTTGCGCCCATTAGTAGAACACAATACAGCAGATTCCGTTGCATGCGAAATCAATGACAGGATTTACTGCCGGCCGGAGAACCGTGCCGGAAAAAAGTGGCAGCAGGCATCTGGCCATGGAAGTGCAAGGATGCCCTGTTCCGCTGCAATGAAGTGGCAGATACAAGATTAAATCAGGACGGGATGGCTTACGATGCGGATTCTGGTGATGGAACCATTTACGAATACAATTACAGCAGACAAAATGAGGGCGGATGCATTATGTTCTGCCAGTCAGAAGCAATTCACAACAGTTTTTGCCATAATGTGAGCTATGACGATCTGGGGGGTACGGTAAGCCCGTCGGAGAACCCGGATGCTTTGCTCGCCCATAACACTTTTTTTATGTGAGGGAGGGTGTGCCTTTTGTCCGTAACAAGATGGGCGGTGGAACTTATACCGAGGAGGATAATACGATTATTCCGTTGTAAAACGCTGTTACAACGACTTAACTTTTGCAGGAGGAAAAGAGACCAATGACTTTAAAAAGAGGGACGTGTAACCATTCCTACCAACCTGGATGTGGTGCCGGAAACCATAGAATTGATGAAACGCTGGGGTGCTGATGCCATTCGTGACTGCGACGGTACAGAGTTTCCAGAGGAACTGGTCAGGAAACCGGGGCAAAAAAATTTATGCCACCTATTATACTACCCGGAAGGACAACGAGTGGGCAAAGGCAAACCCGGATGAAGTACAGCAGTGCTATGTGATGACATCCTTTTACACTGCTGTGGATACTGACTTAGAGATTCCCCTTATGAAAGGTATATCCCAGGAACTGATGATGGTCAATACCAGAGACGACAAAAAACGGTGGTGGGAGGTTGTCGACCGTTCTACCGGTAATGTTGTGTCCGCAGATCATTGGGAATATGAGGAGGAAAAGGGCTGCGTGGTCATTCATGATGCCATTCCTTTCCATGAATACACGGTCAGCTTTCTGGCTTACATTATCTGGGATCCAGTACATATGTACTATGCGGTTACCAACGACTGGAAAAACTTTGAACATCAGATTACATTTGATGTGAGACAGCCTAAGACCCACAAATATTCCCTGGAGCGTCTTCGCAAATACTGCGCGGATCATCCCTACGTGAATGTGATTCGCTATATACAACCTTTTTCCATCAGTTTACCTTGATGTTTGATGAGTTAAAGAGAGAAAAATATGTGGACTGGTATGGCTATTCTGCCTCTGTCAGCCCTTATATCTTAGAGCAGTTTGAAAAGGAGGCCGGTTACAGGTTCCGGCCTGAGTACATCATTGACCAGGGTTATTACAACAACCAGTACCGTGTGCCCTAGCAGGGAGTTCAAAGATTTTCAGGCATTCCAGCGCAGGGAGGTTGCCAAAATTGCCAAAGAGATGGTAGACATTACCCATGAGTATGGCAAAGAGGCAATGATGTTTCTTGGGGATCACTGGATTGGAACCGAGCCGTTTATGGAGGAATTTGCCACCATTGGACTTGATGCGGTGGTAGGCAGTGTAGGAAACGGTAGTACCCTTCGTCTCATCTCCGATATTGAAGGTGTAAAAAATACACGGAGGGAAGATTTTTACCGTACTTTTTCCCCGATACTTTTTGTGACGGCGGAGACCCGGTGAAGGAGGCAAAGGAGAACTGGATTACCGCAAGACGTGCCATTCTGAGAAAACCTATTGACCGGATCGGCTATGGTGGATATCTGAAGCTGACTCTGGATTTTCCGGAATTTCTGGATTATGTAGAGAATGTGTGCAACGAGTTCCGCGAGCTGTATGAGAACGCAAAGGGAACGATTCCTTATTGCGTGAGGAAAGTAGCTGTGTTGAACAGCTGGGGTAAAATCAGAAGCTGGGGATGCCATATGGTACACCATGCCCTATACCAGAAACAGAATTACAGCTATGCGGGAATTATTGAAGCATTAAGTGGTGCCCCTTTCGATGTGCGATTTATTTCCTTTGATGATATTCTGGCAAATCCGGAAATTCTTTAAAGATCTGGATGTGATTATCAATGTGGGAGATGGGGATACTGCTCATACCGGTGGCGGCATCTGGGAGAATCCTGCCATTTCCGCAGCTATCCGTGAGTTTGTATATAACGGCGGAGGTTTTATCGTGGTGTCGGTGAGCCGTCTGGTCATCAGTTTCAGGGGCATTACCTGCAGCTTGCAGATATGCTCGGCGTGGAAAAAGAAACCGGATTTACTTTTAAACTACGATAAATATAACTGGGAGGAGCATCCCGATCACTTCATTCTGGCAGATACCACGAAGCCAGTGGACTTTGGTGAGGGTAAAAAGAACATCTTCGCTTACGAGGACACGGAAATTCTGGTACAGCGGGAGAAGGAAGTGCAGATGGCTGTCCATGAGTTTGGAAAGGGGCGCTGTGTTTATATCAGCGGTCTGCCTTACAGCTTTGAGAACAGCCGTATTCTGTACCGCAGTATTCTGTGGAGTACCCACGGAGAGAAGGATCTGCATCAGTGGTTCAGTTCCAACTTCAATGTGGAAGTACATGCCTATGTGAAAAATGGCAGGTTCTGCGTGGTCAACAATACATATGCCCGCCAGAAAACTGTGGTTTATCGTGGTGATGGCAGCAGTTTTCCTCTGGAGATGGAGGCAAACGAGATTAAATGGTATAACATTTAACACGGGCAAAAAAGAAAGAAGTGCCTCAAGTCCGGTTGATATAGTCGCGCGGCGACACGCCCTCCACCTTTTTGAATACCCGGCTGAAATAGAACGCGCTCTCGTACCCCAGTTTGTCGGAGATCTCATAGATCTTGAGCGTTCCCTCATCCAGCATTTCCTTGGCACATTCAATCTTTGCGTGGTTTACATAATCTATAAATCCCATATCGTTGTACTTGGAAAACAGGATCGACAGATAATTCGGGCTGATGTTGAAGACGTCGGAGAGCTGATTCAGCGTGATCTTCTCATCGACGTGTTCATTGATATATTTCTTGACCGCGGAGATGGTTCGGTTCTTGTAATCCTTGTTGTGCTCGGAAAACAGGCGGCACAGACCGTCGCACAGCACGGTCATCCAGGAGAGCACCTGCGGCACCGTTTCCGCCTCGTAGAGGCAGTTATACCCGTTGGCGGATTCACCAAAGATCTGGTTTAACTGTTCTTCCCCGTTGCTCAGGCAGGAGAGGGTTAAGTGCAGCACGTTGCTCGCGGCGGATAAGGCCTGGGAGTAATGTCTCTTATCATTGGAAAACAGGTCAATGATGTCGTGGAAGACTGCGGAGAGTGCTTCCGGATCGTATTCGTTGAACGCTTTCTGCAGCTCATCCTTAAAGATGGCAATGTTGAAGACGTTGTGCTCCTCGCGGGCGGGATTGTCCTCGTCGGCAAAGATAACGGCAGAATCACTCTGGCGGACGTCCGGGAAAATCTGTCTGGCGTCCGAGTAGGGAGGCGGACAGATCTCTCGGATTTTCGACGAGAGAGCCGACCGATGCAAGAATCCTTATGCTGTAATAATTGTAGAGCATGTCGCCTGTCTGTGTGAGTGCATCGGTCAGAAGCTGATGATAGCTGCCCGTCTGTTCTTTGGTCAGGGAAAAAATAATCGCAAGGTGTGTCGTGTCAAGGAACAGAAATCCGGCATGGCACATATTTGACGATCAGATTCCGGATCATCTGGTAGCTGCTGCGGTAGAGTGTGATGTCCGACGATGCGACAGCGGACGCACTCTGCCTGGTATTCTGCATTTCCAGATACGCCACCGTGTAGCCGGCGGCAGTGAAGCGGACGGACAGAAGATCGCACTGTGTCGCAAATTGTTCCTCTGTCTCGAATAGATTTAGAAGCAGCCGGATAAAAAATTATCCTGCAATAAGGAGAGATCGGACCCGGTTTCCGGGATGGCTGCCTGTTTTCTCTCTTTTTCCAGAATGCCGAGAGCCTTCTGGATGGCAGCGTTTAACACATCTTCCGTGAGCTCGAGCTTTACCAGATAATCCAGCACCTGGTAGGAGATCGCCTGTTTTACCAGAGCAAATTCCTCATAGCTGGTTAAGAGAATAAAAAGAGGCGGATGCTCTTGGGACTGGCATTTCTCGATCAGCTGCATGCCGTCCATAATCGGCATTTTGATGTCTGTAATCACAATTTCCGGATGCTTTTCCAGAATGATATCATATGCCTGCCTGCCGTTTGTGGCAGTGCCTGCAATTTCAATTCCCATGCTCTCCCAGTTTAACATGGAGCGGATGCCGATCTGAACCAGCGGTTCGTCATCCACGATAAGAAGCTGTACCATAACTGTAACCCCATTTCTTTGTTGTAAAAATATCTGTCTGCATTTAGCCGATGTCTTCCTGCGGCGCAAACGGAAGCAGGACGGACACAGTGGTAAATTCGGAAAGCCGGCTTTCCACACGCAGGCCGTAATCTTCGCCGAATTCATACTGCAGCCGCTTGTGCACGTTGCTGACGCCGATTTCCCTGAAAAATTCAGTCTTTTTCATTCTTGTTCTCGGACAAAAGCTGTCTTGCCTGTTCTTCCGTCATGCCGACGCCGTCGTCGGCAATGTCGATCTGAAGAATCGCGTCATTTTTCCGGAAAATGTGAATAGTGATCGTTCGGGTGTTTCCCTTTGGCTCAATGCCATGAAAGATAGAATTTTCCACGACCGGCTGTAAGGTGAAGCGCGGAATCAGACAGCTTAATGCCGCCTCGTCATCGATCCTGTATTCTAAGGAGATGGTTCCTCCATAACGGTATTTCTGAATCGTAAAATAATCATCCAGAAGGGAGAGTTCTGCAGAGAGCGGAACCGACTTTTCTGTTCCCTTTGCGATGTTTTTTAAAAGTCTGGAGAGTGCCGTCGTCATCTCCGCGATGCCAGGCGCATTCTGGATCGTTGCCATCCATTTGATGGAATTGAGCGTGTTGTAGAGAAAATGCGGATTGATCTGGCTCTGCAGCATTTTGTACTCGTACTCACGCTTCTCATTTTCATCGCGGATCCGTTGATCCATCAGTGTTTTCACATCTTCGGCGAGATCGTTGATGCTTCTGCCGATGTCGCCGAGCTCATGCTGCCACTCGATCGAGGAGTCGCGCTCGAAATTTCCCTCGGAAATGTGCCTTCATTCGGACCTGCAGTTCCTGTACCGGATGATTGATCATATGATTAAAAATCGTGTGAAGAATGATACCGGTAATGACGGCGCACGCCACGATGACGAAAATGATGGATGCAAGCTGTCCGTAAAACGTATTGACCGTGATCAGCTGCGTGATATAGCAGTGTTCCGCGGCGAGCGGAACCGAGATGGAGACGAACTTTCCGTTGGCATTTGAAATCTCCTTTACGATCGTATCGGAGAAAGATGCAATGGAGGAGAGATCTCCCGTAATCTCATAGGAAGGGTTGGCGTCCGTCAGGGGTGTAATTGCTGTACACATAGCTGTGATCTTCCAACGTCAGGTAAAAGTCGTTGTTCTGGTAGGTTCCGGCGGTCTTAAGCGGTATGGTGACGACGTTCGGCGACATTTCGATGTAGATAAAACCGAGCTCGTCGGAATTATACTGGCTGTAAAGCGGCCGGATGATCGGAAGATACTGTGAACCGCCGTCGGTTGTCAGGATACCTTCGCTATAAGAATAGGAAGGGCTGCTGTAGTAGCTGTCAAAAAAATAGAGATCCCGGATATCGTCTGCCGAGTGGAAGGGCTGGTTGTTGGTGGAAGCAAGAGCCTGGATAAAATCCCGGTTCTTGTAGGAGGCAATAAAAATGCGCTTGATATAGTAGCGGCCATCGTAACTGTTGTAGCTTCCCTTCAGATAAGTAGAGGCGGTGATACGCGCACTCTGGGAACCCTGTGACGACAGATAATTCAGGATAAAAGAGTTCGCCTGACAGTTGCGGACGAAAGAATAAGCATCCTGGATGTTGCTGTCAATGGAGGAGCCGAGCAATGTCAGAGAGGACTCCGCGGTGCGGATCATATTTTGTTTTACACTTTTATAATAGAAAGAATAGCTGATATAGGACACAGCGATACTTAAGAAAATACAGAGTGTAATCGTAGTCAGTGTAATTCGGGATCGAATCGTCGTAAATTTTTTCTTCATACCTTATATTATAGACAAAAAGAAAATTCGGAAAGAAAAAAATCCATTTTGGGAGAGCGAAAAGCAAAGTGAAGAAAAAAAAGACAGGTTTTGAGAAAAAAGACAGGTTTGGGAAGAAAAAATGCAGACGAAAACAGAAAGAGGAAAAAAAAATGTGAATTTAAACGTAAAAAAATCTATGTCCATTGTATGGCAAAGCCAATATAATAAAATCATCTTATCGGAGAACGATAGAGATACGAAAAGGAGGATTCAGATGAAAAAAGAGTATTGAGCATGCTTCTTGTAGCAAGCATGACAGGGGCGTTACTTGCAGGTTGTGGCTCTGGGGAAACAGCTTCAACGGATGCATCAGCAGATGCGGCAGCAGACACAAACACCGCTGCGGCAGGCACTGAGACAGCAGCAGATGCGGCTGCGACAGATGGAGAGGCAGTCACTCTCAAATGGGCAATCTGGGATCAGGAGACCACTCCTTACTGGAACGCACTCAAGGAGGCATATGAGGCTGCAAATCCAAACGTCACCATTGAGATGGTAGACCTTGGATCAACCGATTACATGACTGTTCTTGCAACGGAGTTCTCCGGAAGCGGATCGGACTTCGATGTGGTTACGATCAAGGATGTACCGGGTTACGCAACGCTGGTTCAGAAGAACACGCTGGAGTCCCTGGATGATTACATCACAGATGCAGGAATTAACCTCGCAGACTTCAACGGAATCACAGATCAGGTAACAGTAGATGGAAGCTTATATGAACTTCCGTTCAGAAGCGATTACTGGCTGATCTACTACAACAAAGATGTATTTGATGCAGCAGGCATTGCTTATCCGTCCAACGATATGACGATGGAAGATTACGATGCACTGGCAAGACAGCTGACAGATACCACCTACGGTTCCCAGGTATACGGATGCCATTATCACACATGGAGATCCGCAGTCGAACTGTTCGGAATCCTGGATGGAAAACACTCTATCCTGGACGGCAATTACGACTGGATGATTCCGTACTATGACATGATCTTAAGTGAAGAGGATGACGGTGTATGCCAGACCTACACAGACTTAAGCACAGAAGGTCTTCATTACTCCGCAGCATTCTCCAACGGAAACGTTGCTATGATGAATATGGGTTCATGGTTCATCTCCACTTTGATTTCCAACCTTGACAGCGGCGAGTATGACAGCTCTCTGCGGCAACTGGGGTATCGCAAGCTATCCGCATCCGGACGGAGCAGAGGCAGGCAGCACGATCGCTACCATCACAGGTCTTGCTGTTACAAGCGCTTCTGCAAACAAGGATGCAGCATTTGATTTCGTAAACTGGGTATCCGGTACAGAGGGCGCTAAGGTAATGGCTTCCACCGGTAACTTCCCGGCAATTATGACGGACGATGTTATCAACACAATCGCCGGCATGGCAGGATTCCCGACAGACGAGAGCAGCAAGGAAGCATTAAACATCACAAATGCATACCTTGAGGTACCGTATGCTGAGAACGTATCAGAGATCAACAGTATCCTCGACACCTACCACACTTCCATCATGAACCGTGAAGTGACCGTAGAAGAGGGTGTAGCATCCATGAATGAGCAGGTTGGAAAGATTCTGAACCAGTAATGGAACGGAAGCATAACCACGATTGCTGATAAAAGGGCTGGCTGAAAACAGCCGGCCCTTAAAAAAATGAAACAGCTTAAAGGAGAAAGGAAATAAGCCGTATCTGGCTTTTGGGCATGGTTATGGATAAGAAGAAAGCAGTAAAATTAGAGCAGATGGAAGCCGAGATGGCAAGACTGTGGGAACAAAGTCAGAACGAAACTGATAACAAGAAAAAAAACAGAAACTGATTCAAAGCAGAAACAAACTGCAGTGGAAGGCTGCTGCAATGCGAAGCGGCCGCAAACTGTCAAAGCAGACCAGAGACGATCTGGTTGCCTATTCTTTCATTGCGCCGAACTTCATCGGATTCGCCGTATTTACATTGATCCCGATCATATTTGCCTTTATTCTGGCATTTACGGAATGGGATGGAAACAACCCGATTCAGTTTGTCGGACTTTCCAATTTCTTGAAACTGCCGTCGGATACTTTTTTCACGGCATCCTTAAAAAACACGATTATCTACTGTGTCGGCACGGTACCGCTTACCATGGTTGTGTCGCTGGCACTGGCAATTGTCTTAAACCAGAAGGTGAAGGGAAGAGGATTTTTTAGAACGGTATCGTTCTTCCCGTATGTAGCATCCCCTCGTTGCCATCACAACGGTATGGTCCATGATTTTTCATCCGACCAAGGGACCGGTGAATTATCTTTTGATGACAATCTGCGGGATCGAGCAGAAGAATCTGCCGAACTGGTTTAGCGGAAATCTGATTATGCTGACACTTATTTTATTCAGTGTCTGGAAATATATGGGTTACTACATGGTAATCTACCTTGCGGGACTGCAGGGAATCTCGTCGGAATTATACGAGGCGGGAAGCCTCGACGGGGCGACGACCTGGCAGAAATTTAAATATATCACCTGGCCGCAGCTGCGATCCACCACCTTTTTCGTTGTCGTGATGCTGACGATCAACTGCTTTAAGGTGTATGACATCGCCATCATGCTGGCAGGCGGAAGCCAGGGCAAGTTAAGCAACTCTGCATCCGTACTTGTTTACTACATTTACGAAAATGCATTTGATTCCTGGAAACTCGGTTATGCGAGTGCGGTCGCAATGGTACTGTTTGTACTGGTACTTGCTGTAACGATTATACAGTTTGCATATGAGAAGAAGTTAGAAGACTAGAAAGGGGGAGAACAGAGATGAGAGAAATAATGACAAAGCAGAAAAAAAGAAACATCGATGAAACGAAACAATCTGATCAAGAAGTTCTTCCTGTATCTGATTTTACCGATTATCACGGCGGCAATGTCGATCCTGTTTATCTGGATGCTGTCCGCTTCCATTAAGACAGACCGTGAAGTATTCCAGATGACGCCGTTTGTTCTTCTGATTCCGGAGACACCGCGCTGGAGCAATTACGTGGATATCTGGACGAAGATTCCGTTTGGCACGTTCGTGAAGAACACCGTGTTCCTCACAATCGTGGTGACCGCCTTACAGCTTTTGACAAGCAGCTTTGCAGCATACTCTTTTGCAAAACTGGAGTTCAAGCATAAGAATGTACTGTTCATGGCATACATTGCGACCATCGCTATGCCGTGGCAGGTATACATGGTTCCGCAGTTTATCATGATGCGTAAGATGGGATTGAACGATAAGCTGCTCGCAATGATCTGTCTGCAGGCATTTTCCGCATTCGGCGTGTTCATGATGAGACAGTTCTATGACGGTATTCCGAACGAACTGTGTGAGGCGGCGAGAGTCGACGGCATGAGTGAATACAAAATTTATTCGCACATCATGCTTCCGCTGTCAAAACCGGCGCTGTCCACGCTGACAATCTTCACTTTCGTGGCAACGTGGAATGACTACCTCGGACCATTGATTTACTTAAAATCCCAGGAGAAGAAGACCATTCAGTTAGGTCTCAAAATGTTCATCGGTCAGTATTCCTCCCAGTACGGACTGATTATGGCAGGGTCGGTACTTTCCCTGATTCCGGTACTCATCGTATTTATCTGTCTGCAGAGATACTTTGTAGAGGGAATTGCATCTACCGGTTTAAAGGGCTAAGGCCGAAGGTATGTAACAAAGCCGTCACACAAAAGAGATCGTTTGTGTGACGGCTTTGTTTTACTCTACAGGAATAACGTGTTGGATAAACATAACATGATTTGAAAACGGAAAAGGAGAAGAAGGGTATGCGATACGATGAAAAACCGCAGATCACAGAGCAGGAGATCAGAGAGGCGATGGATTTCTCCACGGCGCAGGTAAAGCGCAATCTGCCGGAGTTCACGACGAAGTTCCAGAAGGCTTACAGCGAGAACGGGTTTTACGCGCCGACGGACAATGTGGACTGGACGACGGGATTCTGGACGGGCGAGAGATCTGGCTGTCCTACGAGGATACCGGGAAAGACATCTATAAAAAAGCTGGTGAAATCCAGATTGACAGCTTTTTGAACCGCATTGAAAACAAGATCGAAGTCGATCACCACGATATGGGATTTTTTGTATTCCCCGTCCTGCGTGGCGGGCTATAAACTGACCGGGAATGAGACGGGAAGAAAGGCAGCCATACTGGCAGCCGATCAGCTCATCCGCAGATTTCACCCGGTGGGCAATTTTATACAGGCGTGGGGTGCGATGGATGCACCGGAAAACTACCGGCTGATCATCGACTGTCTTTTTAAATCTGCCGCTGCTCTACTGGGCGTCCGATGAGACTGGAGATCCGAAATACCGTGACATTGCGGAGAAGCATATTCACGGCGGTCGCCAATGTGATCCGGGAGGATTTTTCCACCTGGCACACCTTTTTCTTCGACATGGAGACGGGCGCGCCGGATCACGGGGCCACCTGCCAGGGATACCGGGACGGTTTCCGCCTGGGCGAGAGGTCAGGCCTGGGGCGTCTACGGTATGGCACTCGCCTACAAGTACACGGAAAGGGAAGAATACATTCAGAAGTTCCGGGATGTCACAGACTTTTTCTGGCACATCTGCCCAAAGATCTGGTACCTTACTGGGATCTGGAATTCACCGACGGGGATGACCAGCCGAGAGATTCCTCCTCGGCGTCGATCGCGGTATGCGGAATGCTTGAGATGGCAAAATATCTAAAGCCGGATGAGGCGGAAGCTTACCGTGCAACGGCAAAGCGGCTGATGAAGGCACTGTACGACGGATACGCGGTGAAAGATCCCAAAGAGTCGAACGGGCTGGTGTTACACAGCACCTATTCCAACCACTCTCCGTATAATACCTGCAATCATTACGGGGTGGACGAGTGCAACATCTGGGGGAGACTATTTTTACATGGAAGCGCTCATGCGGCTGAAAAAAAAAGACTGGAATCCATATTGGTAACAAGGGAAAAAAAGGGAAGGTATGGCAGGATGAAAAGAGAAGCATTTTTTGACAGGGATGCATCACACTATTACTGTGAGGATGGAAAAGCGGTCGGGGCGTACTGCAGGGAGCATTTTCCGGAAGATGTCGCGCAGACGCTTGCGGTGGCGGACGGTGTGTGCCGGAAATATTTTCTGTTCAACTCCAAGTGGGATCTGGAGCAGACCGACGAGCCGGTACAGTTTGACGGAGCGATCGACTGGACGTATATGCCGGCAGACGATCCGGAATTTGTCTGGCAGTTCAACAGACACCGCTTTTTCATGACGCTCGGTCAGGCGTATCAGATGACCGGGGATGAGAAATATGCGAGAGCGTTTATGGAGATTGCGGAGGACTGGATCGATCATGTCCCGCTGAACGAGAAGTATGCGGCGGGACCGTGGAGAAGTCTAGACACCGGCTTCCGCGGGGAATACTGGAGCAAGGCGATCTGGCTGTTTCATGACAGCCCGACGCTCACGGAAGCGTTTTTTTACAGAAATATTATGACAGCATGATCCTGCAGGCGGAACACATCATGGAATGTCATTCCGCTTACCGCTATATGAGTAACTGGGGCGTCATTGAGAATCACGGGCTGTTTGAGATCGGCGTGTGTCTCCCGCAGAGCGAGAAGAACAAAGCAGTTTATCGCGTTTGCCGTGAAGAATCTTGAGGTGCAGGTGCGGATGCAGATCATGCCGGACGGCGTGCACTGGGAGCAGTCGCCGATGTATCACAACGAGGTGCTGCACTGCCTGTTAGACGTGATCCTTCTGGCAAAGCGGAACGACATTGCACTGCCGGACGTGATCCTGCGCCAGACGGAGAAGATGGCAATGGCGGATGTCGCGTGGTTAAAGCCGGATCACCACATCGTGATGATGGGGGACAGCGACGATGTGGATGTGCGGGACCGCATCAGCGTGGCGGCGTATCTGTTTTTAAATCCGGTGCTGCGGTTTGGTGGATTCGACCGTCTTGATTATGAGAGTATCTGGGATCTCGGCATGAAAGCAGGGGTAGAATACGCCGGGATGGAGCGCAGAAAACCGGACTTTACATCGCTGTTCCTGGAGCACAGCGGGAACACCTATTTCCGGTCGGACTGGTCGGAGCGTGCCAATTTTCTGCATCTGCATTCCGGGACGATGGGAGCGGGGAACGGACATTCCGATAAGCTGCACATTGATCTGGTTGTTAACGGCGAGGATGTGCTGATGGACGGCGGCAGGTATACCTACGTGTCGGGACCAAAGCGTTTTTCGTACAAGGATCCGTCGGGACACAATACGATCACGGTGGATGATCTGCCGTTTACCGTCTGCAAGGATTCCTGGGAGTGCTCGAAGCTTTCCCAGCCGGTCAAAAGAGAATTTCCGGTGCATGGAGCTGGCGGAATTTGCACAGGCAGGGGGCAGCTCGGCTACATGGATCTTCCGGGCGGTGTCTATGTGAACCGGAAAGTGGTTTGCATAAAGCCGGATCTGTATGTTCTGGCGGACGAGATGTACACCGGGGATCGTCACACCTACCAGCAGTATTTTCATTTTAACAATCACGGCACGGTGACACAAAATGCGCCGGGAGAAAAGAAGTTCCCATGTGTGGCCTATCGTGGTAAAATGGCAGAAGCGGATTTTTTTATTTTGTGTCGGCGCAGGTGAAGGCAGAGCTTAAGAGCGGCCACATTGCAAGACATTATAATGTGGAAGAGGAAAATACGGTGTGCAAGGTGACAAAGCAGGGAGAAGGCTTTACCAGCCTTATCACGGTCATCGATGCACAGCCGGGACGTCCGCTTTCGATTGAGAAGCTTCCGGTGCGCTCGGCATTAAAGCAGACAGACTATCCGGAGACGATGGCGGAGGCATTAAAGATTACCGCAGGGGAAAAGGAATATGTGGTGATCCTCTGCCATCAGGAGGTCAATTCGCCGACCGACCTCGTGGAGGCAGACGGCTGCATGGGTTACGGAAATGTGATCGTTTTTTTGACAAGGCAGGGGACGTGCTGGTGGGCGACGTTTTGAACTGGTAGGAGAGAAGCAAAAAGGAGGATGCGCGGTGCGAAAAAAACTGGAACACTGGTGGACTTTATCATAAGGGTATCGTTATTTTTGCAGTGGTTCTCGCAGCAGCGGTCCTCTATGTCGCTGGCACCATGGGGAAAAAAAAGAAAAGACACAGATTCTCATGGGAGAAGTGGTCAACAATGTGCAGGACGATGCGGTGACAACCCGGATGGAGGAGGCGATCCTCGCCGGGATCGGGGGGCGATCCTAACGGGGAGGAGGTCGTCGTGGACACAGCGCTTACCATGGATGCAGCCGCGCTGGGGCAGACGCCGATCGCCGATGCCAATACGCAGGATTCCCTCGCAACGATCACGACGTACGTGTATGCGCACGAGCTCGACTTCATGATTCTGGAAAAAGATGTGTTTGACTATTACTGTAACCTGAATGCGTTTGCTGATCTTAGGGAACTGCTGGGCGCTGGGGCATGTGAAGCGCTGGGGGGCGCGCATCTATGAAAAAAAACGGTGTGGCATGCGGCATCACACTGACAGATACCGCGTTTGTGAAGCAGTACGGGATTACGCTCTTAGACCCGGTGATCGGGATTGTGAGCGGATCAGAGAGGAAGGAGCAGGCGGTCGGGATGCTCCGGTGGATCTTTGAGGAGAACGCCGGGGTGGCAGCCGCGTTTTCGGCAGAGGAATACAAAGCGATGATTTCGCAGGAAGAGACAGGGAGGAAAGACGATGGGAAAAATGTTTGATATGGACAATCCGGTCTGGCGTTTTATGGGAAAGGTGACGGATATGTTTTTTCTGACATGTCTGTGGCTGCTTTTTTTCACTGCCGGTCGTAACAATCGGGGCGGCGACGTGTGCACTGTGCTATTGCTCCATGACGTTAGCGTCCAACAAGGAGGGCTATATCCGGGAAGATTTTGTGCGGGCGTTTAAGGAGAATTTTAAATCTGCGACGATCGCCTGGATCGGAATGCTGGCGCTCGGAATCTTTTTCGGAGCGGATTTATATTTTTATTATCACCTCGCAGGCGGCGTCGGAACGGTGTTTTTTCTGGATTTTTCTGGTGCTGTCGGTGATTTTTGTCTTCGTTGCCCTGTATGTGTTCCCACTGCTGGCATGGACAGACGCGGATTTAAAGAAGACGCTTGCGCTTGCGTTTGTGATGTCGTTTAAGAACTTCGGCTGGACGCTTCTGATGCTGACATCCGCGGCACTGTTTATTACGGCAGCGCTGTTTGTGTTCTGGCCGCTGCTTTTCGTGTCGGTCGGCGGTATTGCATATGTACACGCGAAGATCCTGGCGTTTGTTTTTTTCACAGTATAAATGGAGAGATGAGGGGAAAGATGGCAGTGATAACGATTAAGATTCAGAATAAGGACGGCATGACCTTAAGTGTTGCCAGAGGAGAGGATGAGGCGGCACTGGTCTACACGAGAGAATACGAGGAGGGGGATGAGATCATTTTTGAGATCTCCCCGAAAAAATACCTTCTATGAACTGATGGCGGACGATGCGCTCGGTGCGGCAACCGTCTATGTGACCGGCGACGTTCATTACAAGATCCCGTTCGGGGAGAGGAAAATTTCCTACTCGCCCAAGACATTTTCCGGAAACAGGCATTTAATCACAGCAAAGCTTGCGGATATGGCATGCTTTGGTTCCTGCAGGAATCTTGCAAAAAATGTGATGGACCAGCATGGGGAGACTAACTGTTATCCGCATGCGTCGGCGAATGTGGAGACGCGCGGGGAGGCGGTGTTCGCCGCCAGAAACGCGATCGACGGCGTCACGGTGAATGATGCGCACGGAGAATGGCCGTATGAATCGTGGGGAATCAACCGACGCGAGGATGCGAATATGAGGCTGGAATTCGGCAGAAAGGTGGCGGTCAGCCGCATCCGTCTGTACACAAGGGCGGATTTCCCGCACGATAACTGGTGGAAGCAGGTGACGATCCGGTTCTCGGATGGAAGCGAGGTCGTGGCAGAGCTGGAAAAAGCGAAAAGCCGCACGAGATCGTATTCGAGGAGCGGGTTATCACAGAACTGACCTTGGAAAAGCTGAAAAAAGCGGACGACCCGTCGCCGTTCCCTGCGCTGACGCAGATTGAAGTATACGGAAGAGAAGCGGAGAAGTTATAAGCGTATATCGGAGGAACAGAAGATATCCAGAAACCGGAGTTGGAAAAGACAAGTCTGACTTTGGGATTCTGGATATTTTATTTGCTTATGGGAAAAAATTTGTGTGACTTGTGCATAGAATAAAATAGCAACTTGACGTACGCAATGACGTACGCTATAATAACTATGACATAAAAAAAATCTCGACATTCATAAGCATAAAAGAACATAAGGCAACTATATCGGATTTGATGTAACTAAAATGAAGAACAAGAATGTACGAGAATGGAACAAGAGATTTTCAAATGACAAAATAACAAAAAAAATATAGAAATTACACTACAAGCAAAAGGGAGATTTATTATGTCGGCAATCAATATAACAAATGCAAGAAAAGGAACTCTACAGTCTGGTAGAAGACGTTAATCGCTACAGCGAACCGGCTTTAATTGTAAGCAAAAAAAAGGAAATGCAGTTCTTGTTTCCGAAAGTGATTGGAATGCAATTCAGGAAACAGTATATTTGAACGCAATTCCAGGTATGGCTGAATCTATAAGAAGCGGGATGGATACGCGGTTAGAAGATTGTGTGCCAGAGGAAGATGTAGAATGGTAGATCTATGTACAGAATTGTATATGATAAGCAGGCAGTAAAAGATATTAAGAATTTGAAGAGTGCCAGACTTGATGATAAGGCGAAAAAAGCTGATAGAGGTCATCCGGGAAACCCCTTTTTCAAAATCCACCACCCTATGAAGCGCTGGTTGGAAATTTGCAGGGAGTTTATTCGCGAAGAATCAATATTCAGCACAGGCTGGTTTATCAGGGTGTATAGTGAGCCAGTGGAATGGAAAGGGATGAGGTATGATGGAACCGTGAAAATAATTAGAATGTGGACACATTATGATGGAGTCTGCTAATATTTTTACGCCAACAGGAAGGCCGAAAGCTACCGGGACGCATTGCGGTTCTCCTTTTTTTATGGTAGAGTAGAATAGAACGAAAACAAAAGACGGCTTAGGATAACAGGAGGATATAGATAGAATGGAGCAGTACAAGCAGGAGTTTATTGAATTCATGGTGGAGAGCGATGTGCTCAAGTTCGGGGAGTTTACCTTAAAAAGCGGCAGGAAATCCCCCGTTTTTTATGAACGCGGGGGCTTATGTGACCGGATCCCAGCTGATGCGTCTGGGCGAGTATTATGCCAGAGCAATTCATGAGACCTATGGGGATGATTTTGATGTGCTGTTTGGACCGGCATACAAGGGAATTCCGATCAGCGTTGTGACTGCGGTGGCGTTTCACAATCTGTATGGCAAGGAGGTTTGCGCTACTGCTCTGACCGCAAGGAGGAGAAGGATCACGGAGCAGATAAGGGAAGCTTCCTCGGCAGTAAGTTAAAAAGACGGTGATCGTGTGGTCATGATTGAGGACGTCACGACTTCCGGCAAATCCATGGAGGAGACGGTTCCGAAGGTGAGAGGAGCGGCAGACGTCACGATCGTGGGGCTGATGGTATCCTTAAACCGTATGGAAAAGGGGCTTGGCGGCGAGAAGAGCGCATTGGAGGAGATCCGCGAAAAGTATGGATTTGAGACGAATGCGATCGTTACCATGGAAGAGGTGGTAGAGCATCTGTACAACCGCACATGCCAGGGACGTGTTGTGATTGACGATACCATCAAGGCTGCCATTGACGACTACTATAAGCAGTATGGCTGCAACTAGAAGAAAACATCGTCTTGCAGCAGGAATTTTATTTCTGGTTTATTTTGTGGTGCTGTTCTATTTTCTGTTCTTTTCGGAGAAGATGGGGCGCACCTACAGGCGAGCGGGCATATCATTACAATCTCGTTCCGTTAAAGGAGATCGCGCGTTTTGTAAAATACTGGAGAGTCCTCGGCATGAAAGCCGTACTGCTCAATATTTTGGGGGAATGTGGCGGCGTTTCTGCCGTTTGGATTTTTTTCTGCCCGTTTTTTCAGGCAGGTGTAAAAAATTTGGCGGACGGCATTTTACAGTTTTGAACTGAGTCTTCTGGTAGAACTGCTGCAGCTTGTCTTTCGGGTCGGAAGCTTTGATGTGGACGATCTCCTGTTAAATACGCTGGGCGGTATGGCGGGTTACGGCCTATATCGCCTGTTTGTGCGTTATTATCATCAGAGAAATCAGAGAGGAAAAGAAAGTGGCGAGACGACATAGAAACGGATACAGATTTACAGAGAAGACACACTCCAAAAAGGGGTGTGGCAGCACTTTTTTTGTCGATTATTTCCATCGGGATACTGGCGGCGGCGGTGGTCAGTTCTTTTGACAGCCGCGGCAACGGGAGCATGTATCTGGGAAGTGCGGGAGTGACGTCGATGCTGATCGGCATCTGTGCGCTCGTTCTGGCGGTGAAGAGCCTTGGGGAGGAGAATTCGTTTAAGCTGTTCCCGTATCTTTCGACGCTCTGCTCGCTTCTGATTACCGGAATCTGGGTGGCGCTGTACGCGATCGGCTTTTTGGCATAGGATAAGAATATGACGGATTTTGAGAAACAGATGGCTTTTTATCATGGAGCTGGATAAGATAAAAAAGATAACAAGACAGACCTATCTGTCGGATGGAAGCCGCAAGGAAAATGATGCGGAACATTCCTGGCATCTGGCGTTGATGGCGTTTGTGTTTGCAGATTATGCGAACGAGAAGATTGATGTGCTAAAGACGATGAAGATGGTGCTGCTTCACGATGTGATTGAGATCGACGCCGGGGACACCTACGCATACGATACCGAAGGCAATAAGACCAAGCGGGAGCGCGAGTTGAAGGCGGCGGACCGTATTTTTCGGGCTGCTTCCGGAAGCACAGCGCAAGGAATATCGCGGTCTGTGGGATGAGTTTGAGGCGATGGAGACGGTGGAGGCGAAGTTCGCCAATATGCTGGACAAGGTACAGCCGCTTCTTCTGAACAATGCTTCGGACGGCAAATCCTGGGTGGAGCACGGCGTCAGGGAGTCTCAGGTGCTTGCGCGCAACAGCAGAACACATGAGGGATCCGAGGAACTGTGGGCGTATGCAAAGTCGCTCATTGAGGAAAATGTAAAAAGGACGTCTCCAGCCGTAATCCGGATGGATTTGTGTTCAGGCATGGCCGACGTTTTCATAAGGTAATACAAATCCCGCAATGGCGCGGGATTTATTGTTTGTGAGGAGGAATTGATTTGGGATATCAGGAATGTTACAAGGAGACAAATGAACTGGCGGCGGAGCGCTATGAACTGGTAGCGGAACGGATTGCAGAGATTGCAGAGGCGGCGCAGGCGCCGGAGCCGTTTGCGGAGTATTTCCGGACAAATGCCGGATATTTACAGAGCCTTCGTGCACTGTATGAAAAAAGGAAAAAGCGGCAGTCTTGCGGCGCGGAGCATGGAGGAATGTGAGGCGGACAATGAGGCGCTCTACGGGGAGATCCTGCCGGAAGCCTACGGGCACAGCTATGCGAATCCGGCCTACGCCGCTGCACGTCTGGGAGAGACGTTCGGCGGAGCGCTCTCGCTTCTTTGCGGCACATCTTCGGACGGCATGCGGGGAGGTTTTCCGCGGAAATCTGATGCAGCTTACGATCGCGATGGAGCTGTTTGTGGAGGTCTACAACTGCTTTGAAGGCGCAGCAGCAGATGCCCTGCCGCAGGAAAAAAGAAGTGCAGCAGATGTTGTACTGGTATTTTCATGATTATCGGGAGATTTTTGACGAGCGGTCGGTGCGGCGTCTTGTGAATCCTGCGGAGGATTTTGAAAAGGAGATCGTGATGCAGGCGGATCTGTCGGATCTGCGTTACCTTTACCGCTACGGCGCTTATATCGGGGAGAATGAGAGACAGATTGCCGCTTATTTAAATACACTGCCGGAGGCGGATATCCAGGCGATGGCGGACACATACACGGAAGGCTACCGGATCGGTTTTGAGACGACGGGCAAGGATCTGTCCAAAAAGACGGCGGCGCAGGTACGGTATCCGATTGGCTTCGAGCGTATGGTGCGTGCAGCAGTGTGCAATTTTGAAAAAATGGGACTCGAAGTGACCATGCTGGCTTCGGGAACGGCAGCCAACAAGCAGTATGACTACGATCACAGGGGAGGATCGCGCGTACTATCTTGACAAGGCGTACGTGGAGCGCGGACTCGAGACGTGGAAAAACGCATTTGAGGAAGAAAAAGTACATGCGAACGGCATGGCGGGGCCGGCGGTGATTGAGGTGTTCGGAGAAGAACCTTTTTCTCCGGAGACAAAAAAAGAGGCATTCCGTTACGGTGAAAAACAGCAGCAGCTCTGTGTGTATGAGATGAGCCAGCGCGGACAGATCACGAACCAGTACATCAAGGGGGAGGAGCGCAGTTTTACGATCATTGCCTACCCGCTTCCGTCGATCGGCGCCCGCTTTGAGGAGATTTTCGCGGAGACGGTGAAGATCAATACGTTAGATTACATGCTCTACCGCAACATGCAGCAGAAGATGATCGACGTGCTCGATCAGGCGGACCGTGTGCACATCACCGGAAAAGGAGCCAATAAGACCGACTTATATGTCAACATCTGGAAACTTCGGAATCCCGAAGGGGAGACCGCATTTGAGAACTGTGTGGCGGACGTGAATATTCCGGTGGGCGAGGTGTTTACGTCGCCGGTGCTTGAGGGAACGAACGGAAAGCTGCATGTCGGACAGGTATATCTGAACGGTCTGAATTACAAGAATCTGGAGATCGATTTTAAGGACGGCATGGTGGAAAAATACACCTGCGCCAATTTCGAGGATGAGGCGGAGAACAAAAACTATATCCGCGACAATGTGCTGATGCACCATGAGACGCTGCCGATGGGAGAATTTGCAATCGGCACGAACACGACGGCATACCGGATGGCGCGCGACTATGACATTGCGGACAAACTGCCGATTCTGATTGCGGAGAAGACCGGCCCGCACTTTGCGGTGGGGGACACCTGCTACAGCCATGAGGAGGACAACCTCTCTTACAATCCGGATGGAAAAGCGATTGTAGCGCGGGAGAATACGGTATCGGCGCAGCGCCGCGAGAATCCGGAAAAGGCATATTTAAACTGCCACACCGATATTACGATTCCGTACGACGAGCTGGATAAGATCACTGTGATCCGGAAGGACGGTACGACAGAGGATATCATCGCGGACGGACGTTTTGTGCTTGCCGGAACGGAGGCGTTGAACGGACCGCTGGACAGGTAGGAAGGTGAGCCGGGCGGGATAGATACTTATATTAGCTGTATTTATAAATCACATAAAAAGTGTTAATTGGACTTCTAAAATGCGCGGACGCTATACTAAGAGCAGATTGAGAAACTGGCGCATGGGAAGGATTCGGTTCCGCGCGCAGGATTCGTGCCCCGGCGCACCCGGCACGAACCCGGTATGGCAGAATGTGCGCAGAAATGAGGAGCAATATGGCAAAAGTAGGTATTGTGATGGGCAGTGATTCCGATATGCCGGTAATGGCAAAGGCTGCCGACATTTTAGAGAAGCTTGGAATTGACTATGAGATGACGATTATCTCGGCACACCGTGAGCCGGATGTATTTTTCGAGTATGCAAAGAGCGCAGAGGCGAAGGGCTTTAAGGTCATTATCGCAGGCGCGGGCATGGCGGCGCATCTTCCGGGAATGTGCGCAGCAATCTTCCCGATGCCGGTCATCGGTATCCCGATGCATACCACATCCCTTGGCGGAAGAGATTCCCTGTACTCCATCGTACAGATGCCCTCCGGCATCCCGGTGGCAACCGTGGCCATCAACGGCGGTGCAAATGCAGGATTACTTGCAGCAAAGATTCTGGCAACATCAGATGATGCAATTTTGCAAAAAAAATTTAAAAGAATATTCCAAAGAATTAAAAGAGCAGGTGCAGGCGAAGGATGCCAGACTGCAGGAAGTGGGATATCAGAATTACTAGGAACAGGAACGGATGATTTTGCAAAAAGTCGCCCGTGTTGCGTTGGATAGACAACAGACACGCATATAGGAGGAAAATAGGATGGATTACAAGAATGCAGGTGTGGATATCGAGGCAGGATACAAGTCTGTAGAACTTATGAAAAAAGTATGTAAAGGGAACCATGCGCCCGGAGGTGCTTGGCGGACTTGGCGGATTTTCCGGTGCGTTCTCCATGGAGAGTTTTAAAAATATGGAGAACCCTACGTTAGTATCCGGCACAGACGGCTGCGGAACGAAGGTAAAACTGACATTTTTACTGGACAAGCATGACACGATCGGTATTGACTGTGTTGCCATGTGTGTGAACGATATTGCATGTGCCGGCGGCGAGCCGTTGTTTTTCCTTGACTATATTGCCTGCGGCAAGAACTATCCGGAGAAGATTGCGACGATCGTGTCCGGTGTGGCGGAGGGCTGCAAGCAGGCAGGCTGTGCGTTGATCGGCGGTGAGACGGCAGAACATCCGGGGCTGATGCCGGAGGATGAGTACGATCTGGCTGGTTTTTCCGTTGGTATCGTGGATGAGAAGGACATTATTACGGGAGCTGATCTTGCGGCGGGCGATGTTTTGATCGGTATGGCAAGCTCCGGCGTTCATTCCAACGGATTCTCTGGTGAGAAAGATTTTCTCCATGGATGCGGATACGTTAAATACCTATCATGAGGAGCTTGGCAAAACACTTGGCGAGGCGCTTTTAGCTCCGACCAGAATTTACGTGAAGGCACTCCGTGAGGTGAAGGAAGCGGGCGTCCGCGTAAAAGCATGCAGCCATATCACAGGCGGTGGTTTCTATGAGAATATCCCGCGTATGCTTCCGGAGAGGGAAAGCATGCGGTTATCCGGAAGGACAGCTACGAAGTTCCGGCGATCTTTTCAGATGATGGCACGCGAGGGCAAAGTTGAGGAGCAGATGATGTACAACACCTACAATATGGGTATCGGCATGATCGTGGCAGTGGATCCGGCGGACGTGGACAAGACGATCGCGGCAATGAAGGCAGCAGGAGACACACCGTATATTGTCGGCGAGATCAAGGATGGTGAAAAAGGAGTAACCTTATGCTAAAAGTAGCGGTACTGGTGTCCGGAGGCGGTACGAATCTGCAGGCAATCTTAGACGCCATCGATGAGGGCAGAATCACGAACGCCCGGGTAGACGTTGTGATCAGCAACAATCCAGGGGCGTATGCGTTGGAGCGTGCGAAAGGGCACGGCATTGAGGCGCTTTGCATTTCACCGAAGGATTATGAGAGCCGTGAGGCATTCAATGAAGCGTTTCTGGCGAAGCTTGACAGCTATCAGGTGGATCTGGTGGTGTTGGGCAGGATTTCTCGTTGTAATTCCGGAGCAGATGATTGCGCGCTACCGCAACCGGATCATCAATATTCATCCGTCACTGATCCCGTCTTTCTGCGGCAAAGGCTTTTACGGCTTGAAAGTACATGAGGGAGCGCTTGCGCGCGGCGTGAAAGTTACGGGTGCAACGGTTCATTTTGTGGATGAGGGAACGGATACAGGACCGATCATTTTGCAGAAGCCGGTGGCGGTCGAAGAGGGAGATACCCCGGAGATTTTACAGCGCCGTGTGATGGAGCAGGCAGAGTGGATCATTCTTCCGCAGGCGATCGATCTGATTGCAAACGGCAGAGTGTCTGTTGCAAACGGACATGTGACAGTTGAGAAATAAGCGTATGGGTGACAGAGTGCAGGAGGAAGCGGATATGAAGGTATTGGTAGTTGGAAGCGGCGGACGTGAGCATGCGATCGTGACGAGTGTGGCAAAAAGAGCCCGCGCGTGGATAAGATCTACTGTGCGCCGGGAAACGCAGGAATTGCATCGCTTGCAGAGTGTGTTGCGATCGGAGCGATGGAGTTCGACAAACTGGTGGCGGTCGCGAAGGAGCATGCAGTTGATTTTACGATTGTCGGAATGGATGATCCGCTCGTTGGCGGAATTGTGGATGTGTTTGAGGCGGAGGGCTTAAAGGTATTCGGACCGCGGAAGAATGCGGCGATCCTTGAAGGCTCCAAGGCATTTTCCAAGGATCTGATGAAAAAATATCACATTCCGACGGCTGCCTACGAGAATTTCACATCTGCAGAGGATGCGCTTACTTATCTGGAGACGGCGAAGATGCCGATCGTATTGAAGGCGGACGGACTGGCGCTCGGAAAGGGTGTTTTGATCTGCAATACGCTCGAGGAGGCAAAGGCGGGTGTTAAGGAGATCATGGAGGACAAGAAGTTCGGCTCCGCGGGAAATACGATGGTCGTGGAGGAGTTCATGACCGGACGCGAGGTATCGGTGCTTTCCTATGTGGACGGCAAGACGATCAAGATCATGTCCTCAGCGCAGGATCACAAGCGCGCAAAGGACGGCGATCAGGGACTCAACACCGGCGGCATGGGTAATTTTTCCCCGAGCCCGTTCTACACAAAGGAAGTGGACGAGTTCTGCCAAAAGCACATCTATCAGGCAACCGTGGATGCGATGGCGGCAGAGGGAAGATCGTTTACCGGCGTTATTTTCTTTGGACTGATGCTGACGGAGGACGGACCGAAGGTGCTTGAGTACAATGCGCGTTTTGGCGATCCGGAGGCACAGGTGGTGCTCCCGCGCATGAAGAATGACATCATTGATGTGATGGAGGCATGTGTCGATGGAAAGCTGGATACGATTGATCTTCAGTTTGAGGACAATGCGGCGGTATGTGTGGTGCTTGCATCCGACGGTTATCCGGTGTCCTATGAGAAGGGATTTCCGATCACAGGACTTGAAAAGTTCGACGGAAAGGACGATTATTTCTGCTTCCATGCGGGAAACGAAGTTCGATGAGAACGGCACGATCGTCACGAACGGCGGGCGTGTGCTCGGCATTACGGCGACCGGAAAAGATTTAAAGGAGGCGCGCGCAAAAAGCATACGAGGCAACAGAGTGGGTTGATTTTGCGAATAAGTACATGCGCCATGACATCGGACGTGCGATCGACGAGGTAAAGTAGAATAAAAAGAAACAGGAAGCTCCCGTTCGTGGGATGCCGGTATTTTCTACAGAGTGCTGTGGAAAAGAGAGGTATCACGCGTACGGGAGTTTTTTTTGATTCATAGGAAATTACGTTCTATGAATGAAAAAGCCCTCCGGGCAGGATCGCACTGCGTCGGAGTGGAATTATATCGCTAGAGCAACCCGCCGCAGGCGGAGAATCATGCAAAACAGGATTCTTTCTTGCAGGAAATATTGTGTTATGTCAAAAAATGAAAAGCTTAATGCATTATATGAAAAGTTTAGTGTGTTAAGCAGTACACCATGATTGCCCTGCTGGACGGTGAGCAGGTGCTTTTTAAATTCATATCCGACGAAATAGTCGGAGTCGATGACGTCGTTTGAGACTTCCTCGCCGCGGTAAAAAGGCGGGCAGGGATTTAAGATGGCACCCTCGTTTGCCAGCTTCATGGCAGCAAGATCGACGGTGCAGCCGCGGAAGGCGGAAAGAAGGTCGGCCGGCAGTGAGTCGGTGCAGATGATGTCTTTTCCACGGATGGCGTCGCGGATGCAGTGATGCGAGGGCACGCCATCCATCTCATATCCCGGAATACAGCACTGCTCCAGCGAAAAGCCCATCACTTCGGAGGCTTCCTTCCAAGCCAGCCCGATATTTCCTGTGACACCGCAGAACAGAAAGTGATCCTTGGTAAAATCATTCCGTATTTTTGAGAGCGCATACAGATCTGCAACCATTTCACAGGGATGATTTACGTCGGTCAGCGCATTGATGACAGGTACGGATGCAGATGCAGCGATTTTTTCCAAAAAGCGGCCATATCCCGGTGGCGGACGACAAGCAGATTGGCCCAGTTGTTGAGGTAGCCGACGACGTCTTGCAAATCTTCCTTTTTGTCGAGAGCGGAACTTGGAAACAAAATCGGCTGACCGCCCAAAAGCGCGATGCCCTTCTCAAACGTGACCCTTTGTGCGGATGCTGTATTCCGGGAAAAATAAAACGACGCTTTTTGCCCTGCAGCAGATTCTGATAGTGCCCCTCCAGGATCTCATCGGTGATATGGAAGATTTCGTAAATGTCAGCTTTGGTATAGTCGGTCAATCGGAGAAAATGTTTCAATGGAACCGCCTTTCTGGCTGCCGGTGCGGTAGCGCGGCAGACCTGTGCTAAATGTCAGAAAATCAATGGGTTGCGCTCTTATCGTATCATTTTTGCGGGTTAGAAGGAAGCTATAATATTAGAAGAAAGCTATATTTTTGTGGGATATGCTTTAGAAACAGTGCTAAAGATGTTTTGCGGGTCTGGAGTGGAGAAAAGGTGCGCTCAGACCCATGAGTTGGAATTATGTTAACTTATTTGAATTGTTTTTGTGCGACACCGGGTCTGGAAAGAGAAAAATAAGTAATTAGACTCGGGGATTGAAATTATGTCAACCATTTTGGACAGTCAAGTCCGGAAACAGGGTCTGGGGAGAGAGAAAAATACGCTTCCAGACCCGCCCAAGGAAGAAAGACGGGTCTGGGAATGCGAAAATAAGCAGCTAGACCCGGAGATGAAAATTATGTCAACTATTTTGGACAGTCAAGCCCGGAAACCGGGTCTAGAGAAAGAAAAAATACGCTCTCAGACCCGCCTAAGGAAGAAAACCAGGTCTAGGGAAAGAAAAATACGTGCCCAGACCCGCTCAAGGAAGAAAAACGGGTTTGGAGAGAAAAAAATATACTCCCAGACCTGTGAGGCTCAGGATTCTATCAGATTTCCATCCCCGCCAGTCTCATCTCCCTGGCTTTTCGTCACCCGACATAATTCGTGACAGTCTATGTAAGATATGATAAAATGAATGCTGACAGATGCCTCCCGGAAGTTCCACGGAACATTGGATGCACAGAAAGCAGTGCAGAAACAAGGGAAAATGAATCCTAGCGGATGCCTCCCGGAAGTTCCACGGAATATCGGATGTGCAGAAGAGCATCGCCGAGATATGGATGCGCAGAAAGCAGCTGTTTATGGACTTTGCCGGAACTCAAAATCAGCGTGACAAAACGAGTGCTGGCAGGTTCGCAGGGTAAGACCCGCAGACATGGAAAGTATGCGTCAAAGAGCGACTGAAGGTGTATGGGAAAGCAACGGTCAGGAGAAGGAATCCGCGATAAATCATTGACGGTATGCCGGCGGAATAAAGAAAAAATCAGGAGATAAGATGAGTAGATTATTAGAAGAATTTAAAGAATATTTAAAAGAAATGAATCAGTATGATCATGTGACAGGATTATTGCAGTGGGATATGCAGACGACAGTGCCGAAGCTTGGGCAGGCGGCGCATGTGGATGCGCTGACCTATTTTTCCGCGAAGAGCTTTGAGATGGGGACATCGGAGAAACTGGGAGAATTTCTGGAGAAACTGGCGCAGCCTGCGGAATATGATGCGTTAGATGACACATGGAGATTTATTGTAAAACGCATGAAGCGCGATTACGACCGCAATAAAAAGAATACCGGCGGATTTATATGAGGCGTTTGTGCGGGCAGCGGCGGAATCCGGAAATGCATGGGAAGAAGCAAAAAATGCATCGGACTTTTCCATTTATGCACCGCACCTCCGGAATATGATTGAGATGACGAAGCAGGTAATCGGCTATACAGATCCGGGAAAGGATGTGTATGACGCACTTCTGGAACAGTGTGAGGAGGGCATGGATCAGGCAACGATCGACCGGCTGTTTGAGGAAGTGAAGACGGAACTGATACCGTTAGTAGAGCAGATTACTGCAAAGAAAAATGCCGGAAAATCCGACATTTCATGCCTATGCTGATCCGGACGCACAGCGCAGGGTACAGTGGCTGCTGCTTGATTACATCGGATTCTGCAGGGATGCGGGAGCGGTCGGGGGAGACGGAGCATCCGTTTACGACGAATTTTTCTTCAAAGGATGTGCGTGTGACGAACCACTACTATGAGACGGAGCCGCTCAGCGCCATGTTTTCTGCGATTCATGAGGGCGGACATGCAATTTTTGAACAGAATGTCAACCCGGAATACGACAATACGGTGGCGGGCAGCTGCTGCTATATGGGGGTGCATGAGAGCCAGTCGCGCTTTTATGAGAATATTCTCGGAAGAAATATCAATTTCTGGAAGCCGATCTATGAAAAACTGGGAGAATTGCTTCCACAGTTTAAGAATGTGACACTCGAAGCGTTTGAGCGTGAAATCAACCGCGTGGAGAACAGTATGGTGCGCACCGAGGCGGATGAGGTAACGTATTGCTTCCATATTATATTGCGTTATGAGATGGAAAAAGCGATTTTCTACGATCATGTGCCGGTGGAAAAACTTCCGGAGCTCTGGAATCAGAAAATGCAGGAATACTTGCATATCACTCCGAAAAATGACGCCGAAGGCATCTTGCAGGATGTACATTGGTCGGACGGCTCGTTTGGGTATTTTCCGTCCTATCTGCTGGGCAGCATCTATGACGGCATGTACCTCGAGAAGATGGAGGAGGAACTCGGCTCCGTGGATGAGATCCTGGCAGACGGCAGAATCGGTGAGATCACAAAATGGCTCAATGAGAAGATTCACTGGTATGGAAGCACGCGGACACCGAAAGAGGTAATTGCGGCAGTGTGCGGGAAAGAAGTGTCCGCGCAGCCGCTCGTGCGCTACATGATGAAGAAAAAATACACGAGACTGTATGGACTTTCCGAGGAAGCCTAGACAAAAAAGAGAGAGAACGGGAGATGATGTCATGAAACGTGGAATCATATTTGACATGGACGGAACCCTGTGGGATTCCGCAGAGAATGTGGCGAAGTCCTGGAATGTGGCAATCCGGCAGTACGGGGTCAGGGAGAAAGAACTGACAACGCAGGACATTCAGGGGGTAATGGGAAAAACGATGGACGTAATCGCCGATATCCTCTTTGCGGAATTCCCCGAAGAAAAACGGAGACTGCTCCTAAAGGAATGCTGTCAGGTGGAAAATGATTATCTGCGGGAGCATGGGGGCATACTCTACGATCAGGTGCCGCAGACGCTCGCGGCGTTGAAGCGGGACGGCTATCATCTTTCGATTGTCAGCAACTGCCAGAAGGGGTATATCGAGGCATTCCTTGACCACTACGATTTGTGGGAACTGGTGGAGGACATAGAGTGTTATGGCAATAATCTGCGGCAGAAGGGAGAAAATATCCGGCTGGTCGTAGAGCGGAACCGGCTGGATGAGGCGGTCTATGTCGGAGACATTCAAGGGAGATTATGATGCGAGCCGGGCGGCAGGAGTCGGGTTTATCCACGCCGCATATGGGATTCGGAGAGATTGCGGAGCCGGTCCCGGAACTGAAAACCTTTGCAGACCTAAAAACCTTTGATATTTCATCGGCGAGCAAAACGCAGAGCGCTTGGACCATGTGAGCCGGCAGCATCGGGCAGCCAGAGAACAGAGAGCCGTAACCATGTGAGCCGGCAGCCGCATGCAGGAGAGAGAGAAAGCATGACAAAGTTTGAAGAATTACTACAGCAGATCAACAGACAGCATGTCTATATACAGACACATAATTTCCCGGATCCGGATGCGATTGCAAGTGCATATGGTCTGAAGCGGCTGCTTGCAACCAGGGGTATCGAGGCGAGCATCTGCTATAAAGGGCAAGATCGACCGGTACGGTACCGGCCGTCTGTGTGAGATTCTTGACATTGAACTGTTGAATGTGGAGGATCTGACCGAAGTGCTGACGGATGAGGACGAAGTGATACTGGTGGATTCCCAGAAGGGCAATTCCAACATCATCAATATTACGGGAGATGAGATCATCTGCATCGACCATCATCCTTACAATGATAAGTGTCAGTACCGGTTTCAGGACATCCGCCCCGAGGTCGGGGCGTGCGCAACGATGATCGCGCAGTATTTTATGGAAAATGACATTGCGATGGATAAAAGATCGCAACAGCACTGACATACGGCATCCGCATTGACACGCACAATCTTTCACGCGGCGTGTCAAAGCTCGATATCGAGATGCTCTATCGGATGTACGATGACTGTGATTATGAGGAGATCCACACACTGGAGAACAGCAACCTGTGTTTTGAGGATCTGGTGGCGTATTCCAAGGCGATTTCCAGCATTGAGGTGTACGATAACATCAGCTTTGCCGATACGGGGGGAGGACCGCCCGGAGGCATTGATCGCGAGTGTCTCTGACTTTATGCTGGCGCTGGTGGAGGTTTCTTTTTTTCCGTAGTGTACTCAAGGAGAGGGGATGGCATCAAACTGTCCGTCCGGAGTGAAAAATCTTCTCTCGACGCCGGCAAGATCACGGCGGAGGCGCTGCAGGGGATCGGAAACGGCGGCGGGCATGCTGCGATGGCAGGTGGCTTTTGTACCGTTTACCGGTTCGGACGGTAAGGCGGTCATTTTGATCGACCAGATCAAGGAGCGTTTTTTTTTTTTCGACGATTGCAAAGCGGGAGATAGCACAGACGCAGAGTCTGCAGAGCCGGAGGGCAGCAATTGGAGCAGAGCCGGAAGAACGCAAGTGAAGCAGAGCCGGAAGAACGCAAGTGAAGCAGAAGCGGAAGACCGCAAGTGGAGCAGAACCGGAGGGCAGGGAAACGGCATTTCAGACCTTTGACAATGCGGGCTTGCAAGGCTTATACTTACACATAGTTGACAAAGGCAGTGACGAAGACAGTAAGCTGTGGATGAAAGGCAAAGCGAGCCGGGGCGGTGAGAGCCGGTGCGAGTAAGCCGCAGACGAAGATCCCTTCCAAGCCGCAGCCCGAAATGCAGCCGCAGATGTGGCACAGCAGAGCCTGTGTCAGACAGGAAGGCAGCACGGTAGGCGCTGACGCTTTTCCTGCGTTAAAGGGAACGGGTATTCGGATTTTCTCCACTGGAGATTTTTCAGGTAGCAGGAAGACATTCCAGGATTTCTGCGCTGGGAGAAGTCTGTGTACAATGTAATTAGGTGGTATAACGATAAAGGCTCTCGTCCTATTTACAGGACGGGAGCCTTAAATGTTTTATTTTGGAGGAAAAAATGTATAACAAAGTAGACACGAACCTGAATTTTGTGGACAGAGAAAAGCAGGTAAGAGAGTTCTGGAAAGACAACGACATCTTCAAGAAGAGTATGGAGCAGCGCAAGCAGGGCGAGACTTACACGTTCTATGACGGACCGCCGACGGCCAACGGCAAAGCCGCATATCGGTCATGTGGAGACGCGTACGATCAAGGATATGATCCCGAGATTTCAGGCAATGAAGGGAAAATATGTGCCGCGTAAAGCCGGATGGGATACACACGGACTGCCGGTAGAGCTCGGCGTGGAGAAGATGCTCGGCTTAAACGGCAAGGAGCAGATTGAGGAGTACGGAATCGAGCCGTTCATCAAAAAATGTCAAGGAATCCGTATGGAAATATAAGGGCATGTGGGAGGATTTCTCCGACACGGTGGGCTTCTGGGCCGATATGGAGAACCCATATATTACCTATGACAACAATTTCATCGAGTCCGAGTGGTGGGCGTTAAAGCAGATCTGGGACAAGAAGCTTTTGTACAAGGGCTTTAAGATCGTTCCCTACTGCCCCCGCTGCGGGACCCCGCTTTCCTCACAGGAGGTGGCGCAGGGATATAAGACGGTCAAGGAGCGTTCCGCTGTGGTTCGTTTCAAGGTTGTCGGAGAGGATGCCTACTTCCTCGCATGGACCACGACGCCGTGGACACTTTCCGTCAAACGTGGCACTCTGCGTGAACCCGGAGGATACCTACTGCAAGGTAAAGGCGGCCGACGGTTATACCTAATTATATGGCGGAGGCACTGCTCGATAAGGTGCTCGGACGGCTTGGAACACCAGCCGAAAAGGGCAGGACGGCGAGCCGGATACGCCGGCGGTAAAGGCTTACGAGGTGCTTGAGACCTATAAGGGAAGCGAGCTGGAGCACAAAGAGTATGAGCCGCTGTACGCCTGCGCAAAAGAAGTGGCGGACAGACAGCACAAGAAGGGATTTTTCGTGACCTGCGACACCTACGTTACGATGTCAGACGGTACCGGAATCGTTCACATCGCTCCTGCATTCGGTGAGGACGATGCGAATGTCGGCAGAAAATATGACCTGCCGTTCGTGCAGTTTGTAGACGGAAAGGGTGAACTGACCAAGGAGACGCCGTATGCCGGCATTTTCGTGAAAAAAGCAGACCCGGAGGTGTTGAAGGATCTGGAGGCACAGGGCAAGCTTTTTCGACGCGCCGAAATTCGAGCATGATTATCCTTTCTGCTGGAGCTGCGATACTCCGCTGATCTACTATGCCCGTGAATCCTGGTTCATCAAGATGACCGCCGTGAAGGAGGATCTGATCCGCAATAACAACATGATCCACTGGATCCCGGAATCCATCGGAAAAGGACGTTTCGGCGACTGGCTGGAGAATATTCAGGACTGGGGCATATCCCGTAACCGTTACTGGGGTACTCCGTTAAATATCTGGGAGTGCGAGGGATGCGGACACCAGCATTCCATCGGCAGCCGCGCGGAGCTGGCAGAGAAAAAGCGGCGATCCGAAGGCTGCGGAGGTCGAACTTCATCGTCCGTATATCGATGAAGTGACCTTTACCTGCCCGGACTGCGGCAAGACCATGAAGCGTGTGCCGGAAGTTATCGACTGCTGGTTTGATTCCGGTGCGATGCCGTTTGCACAGCATCACTATCCGTTCGAGAATCAGGATCTGTTTGCGCAGCAGTTCCCTGCCAAATTCATTTCCGAGGGTGTGGATCAGACCCGCGGCTGGTTCTATTCCCTGATGGCGGAGAGTACACTGTTATTCAACAAGGCTCCGTTTGAGAATGTTATCGTCATGGGACATGTGCAGGACGAGAACGGACAGAAGATGAGCAAATCCAAAGGAAATGCGGTAGACCCGTTTGAGGCGCTCTCTGCTTACGGTGCAGACGCGATCCGCTGGTATTTCTACACGAGCAGTGCGCCGTGGATTCCGAAGCGGTTTAACGGCAAGCTCGTGCAGGAGGGTCAGCGGAAGTTCATCGGTACGCTGTGGAACACCTATGCCGTCTTTCGTGCTGTACGCGAACATTGACAATTTTGATGCATCAAAATATGTGCTTGCCTATGAGAAGCTTTCCGTGATGGACAAATGGCTGCTCTCCAAGCTGAATACGGTGATTAAGGAAGTGGATAACAACCTTTCCAATTACCGCATTCCGGAGGCTGCAAGAGCGCTGGATGATTTCGTCGATGACATGAGCAACTGGTACGTCAGAAGAAGCCGTGAGCGTTTCTGGGCAAAGGGGATGGAGCAGGATAAGATCAACGCGTACATGACACTCTACACAGCGCTTGTGACGATCTGCAAGTGTGCGGCGCCGATGATTCCGTTTATGACAGAGGATATCTATCAGAATCTGGTGCGCCCGTGGATCAGACGGCTCCGGAGAGCATTCATCTGTGCGATTTTCCGGTGGCAAACGAGGTGTACATCGATGCAGAGCTTGAGAAAAATATGGATGAGGTCGTAAAGATCGTTGTCATGGGCCGTGCATGCCGTAATTCCGCGAACATCAAGAACCGTCAGCCGATCGGAAACATGTTCGTAAAAGCTCCGTCTGCACTGCCGGAGTTCTTCGTGGAGATCATCGAGGATGAGCTGAATGTGAAAAAAGTGACATTTACAGACGACGTGAGCGCTTCACAAGCTACACGTTCAAGCCGCAGCTGCGCACCGTCGGACCGAAGTACGGCAAGTTCTTAGGACAGATCCAGAAAGCACTCGCAGCGCTTGACGGCAATGCGGCGATGGCAGAATTAAAGGCAAACGGCGTGCTTGCACTTCCGTCCGTTGACGAGTCTGTCAAGCTGGCAGAGGAGGATCTCCTGATCACCATGACGCAGATGGAAGGTTATGTGACCGAGGGAGATAACACCGTGACAGTGGTGCTCGATACGAACCTGACACCGGAACTTATCGAGGAAGGCTTCATGCGGGAGATCATCAGCAAGGTGCAGACCATGCGTAAGGAAGCTGGCTTTGAGGTGACGGATCAGATCACGATCTATCACAAGTCAGATGAAAAAGTATCTGGTATTTTTGAGCAGTATGGTGATACAATTAAATCGGACGTTCTCGGCGTGAATGTCGTGGCGGATACAGCCGGAGCATTTGCGGATGAGCCGGAAGTTTACAGCAAGGAATGGAATATTAACGGCGAACATGTTCTTCTGGGAGTGAAAAAAGGAGGAAACTAGATGAAATCAGGTGTTTTTGACAAGAAAGCCTTTATTCAGAGTGTGCGCGATAATCTGAAGAATTTATACCGCAAGACATTGGAGGAGGCGGATCAGCAGGAAATTTTCCAGGCGGTCTCCTTCGCGGTCAAGGATGTCATCAATGACAGATGGCTTGCAACACAGCAGGTATTTGACAAGGAAGATCCAAAGATCGTGTACTACATGTCGATGGAATTTCTGATGGGACGCGCGCTCGGCAATAATCTGATCAATCTGAAGGAATATAAAGAAGTGAGGGAAGCGCTGGATGAGATCGGTCTGAATCTCGATGTGATCGAAGATCAGGAGCCGGATCCGGCACTCGGCAACGGTGGTCTGGGAAGACTGGCTGCCTGCTTTATGGATTCCCTCTCCACACTCGGATACGCGGCTTACGGCTGCGGGATCCGTTATCGCTACGGTATGTTCAAGCAGAAGATTCAGGACGGCTTTCAGGTCGAAGTGCCTGATAACTGGCTGAAAAATGGTTATCCGTTTGAACTGCACAGACCGGAGTACACTTACGAGATCAAGTTTGGCGGACATGTACGCACGGAGAGCAGGGAGGATGGAAGCCTGCGTTTTGTGCAGGAGGATTATCAGTCGGTGCTGGCGATCCCGTATGACATGCCGGTGGTCGGATACGGCAACAATGTGGTCAATACGTTAATGATCTGGGATGCGGCGGCAAAGGATTATTTTGAGCTGGATTCATTTGATAAGGGAGATTATCAGAAGGCGGTCGAGCAGCAGAATCTTGCAAGAAATCTGGTGGAAGTGCTTTACCCGAACGACAATCATGTTGCGGGCAAGGAGCTCCGCTTAAAGCAGCAGTATTTCTTCGTATCCGCGAGTGTACAGCGTGCGCTGGCGCGTTACAAGAAGAATCATGATGACATCCGCAGACTGCCGGAGAAGGTGACGTTCCAGTTGAACGACACACACCCGACGGTGACGGTGGCAGAGCTGATGCGTATTCTTGTGGATGAGGAAGGTCTCGGCTGGGACGAGGCGTGGGAGATTACCACGAAGACCTGTGCCTACACCAACCATACGATCATGGCGGAAGCACTGGAAAAATGGCCGATTGAGATTTTTCAGCGGCTGCTTCCGAGAATCTACCAGATCGTGGTGGATGAGATCAACCGCCGTTTTGTACTGCAGATCCAGGAACGCTACCCGGGGGATGACGGCAAGGTTGCCCGCATGGCAATCATTTACGACGGTCAGGTCAAGATGGCGCATCTCGCCATTGCAGCCGGTTATTCCGTCAACGGTGTGGCAAGACTGCACACGGAGATCTTAAAGAACGAGCAGCTTCATGATTTTTATGAGATGTTCCCGGAGAAGTTCAATAACAAGACCAACGGCATCACGCAGAGACGTTTCCTGATGCACGGCAATCCGCTACTTGCCGACTGGGTGACAAAAAGCATATCGGTGACGGCTGGATCACAGAGCTGATGCAGCTTGCACGTCTGGTTCCGTATGCATCGGACGCAAAAGCCCAGAAGGAGTTCATGGAGATCAAGCGCAAGAATAAAGTGCGTCTGGCAGAGTACATCAAGGAGCACAACGGCATCGATGTCGATCCGCGTTCCATTTTCGATGTGCAGGTAAAAGCGTCTGCATGAGTATAAGAGACAGTTCTTGAATATTCTGCATGTGATGTACCTGTACAATGAGTTAAAGGCAAATCCGCAGATGGATTTCTACCCGAGAACCTTTATTTTCGGCGCGAAAGCGGCGGCAGGATATCGGAACGCCAAGCTTACGATCAAGCTCATCAACAGTGTGGCGGACGTCATCAACAACGATGCGGACATTAAAGGAAAGATCAAGGTCGTATTCATCGAGGATTACCGCGTGTCCAATGCGGAGTGGATCTTCGCAGCGGCGGATGTCAGCGAGCAGATTTCGACTGCCAGCAAGGAGGCATCCGGTACCGGCAATATGAAGTTCATGTTAAACGGTGCGCTGACACTCGGTACCATGGACGGCGCGAACGTGGAGATGGCAGAGGAAGTCGGAATGGAGAATATTTTCATTTTCGGCATGAGCTCCGAGGAAGTCATTGCGCATGAGCGCAACCGCGATTATGATCCGATGCAGATCTACAACAGCGACGAGGGTATCCGCAAGGTGGTAAATCAGCTTGTGGACGGCACATTTTCGCCGAACGATCCGGGGCTGTTCCGCGATCTCTACAATTCACTGCTCAACACGCAGTGCACGCAGTATGCAGACACGTATTTTATCCTCAAGGATTTCCGTTCCTATGTGGATGCGCAGAAGCGGATCGTGGGTACTATCAGGATAAGCAGGCATGGGCGAAGAGTGCTATTTTTAAATACGGCCCACGCAGGCAAATTTTCTTCCGACCGTACGATTCAGGAGTACGTGGATGAGATCTGGCATCTGGATCGCATCACCGTGCCGGATGCACTGGTTGCGAAAATGTGAAGAGACACCGCACCGGAAATGCTCCGGAGGTGGATGAGGAACATTCTCCTTCGGACAGAAGAGAAAAGGATCGTGATTCCGGAAAAGAGCCGGCTCTGATGAAAGGAGCCGGCGGCGGAACCATAGAGAAGATTTAGAATAAAAACGGCGGCAGTCCGGCGGAGAGTATCCGCGGGACTGCCGCCATCATTTTTTATCTGCCGCGCAAAGTGTGCGGCAGGCGCACGCTTCATTCCTTCGCAGGAAAATGATACTTAGCGGTTCATCTCAGGCTGGAATCCGGAAGTATCCTTGTGCTGTGCGATGATGCCGTCGATTTCCTCGAGATCGGTAAAGACCATATCGCCGATAACGCTGTGCTTGATGGCTGCCATGGCGTTGCCGTACTCCAACATTTTCTGGCAGTCGTGATGTCTTAGGTAACCGTAGAGAGCGCCGGAGACATAGGCGTCACCGCTTCCGATCCGGTCGACCACATCGATGCTGTTGTAAGGAGATTCACTGTAGTAGCGGTCTTCCTTCGCAGAGTAGATGATGGAGGTAAAGTCGTGTTTTTTCGGAGTGATGACAGTGCGCTCAGTCGAGGCAACCACGGAGATCGGATATTCTTCACAGAAGGACTTCTGAATCTCCTCAATCGTGCCGGTCTTGCCGAAGGTCAGACGGGCAGTGTCGGCGGAGCAGAAAAAGATATCGACATACGGAAGGATGGATTCGATGCATTTTCTTGCCTCCTCGCCGCTCCAGAGGTTCGCGCGGTAGTTGACATCGAAGGAGATCAGGGTGCCGTTCTCCTTGAACTTTCGGATACATTCGATCGCAAACTTCTGTGCGTTGCCGCCGAGTCCTAAGGTGATACCACTGGTATGGAACAGTCTGGTGTTGTAGAACATGGTAGCCGGAACGTCCTTGATGTCAATATTGTTGATGGATGAATGTTTTCTGTCATAGACCACACGCGGCTTTCTCGGGTAGGAGCCGTACTCGTAGTAGTAGATGCCGACGCGGCTGTCGTCCGAGTGATCCTCGATCAGATAATTCTCGCTGACGCGGGAAGCGTTGAGCTGGTTCTTGATGAAAGCGGCCAGCAGATTGTTCGGAATCTTTGAAATGATTGCCGTCTTAAGGCCGAGCTGCCCGATCTCGGAAGCAATGTTGAGTTCAGCGCCGCCGAGGTGCTTCATCAGCGTATCGCCCTGTGCAAGACGTCCGTTGATCGGCGTGGAAAGCCGGAGTAAAATCTCCCCCAAAGTGATGACATCGTATTTACGGTCCATAAATAATCTCCTCCTGATGATGTAAGAATAAATAAGAAAGTAAAAATTCCGACACGTCACGGCATCTCAAAAAAAAGAATGTTTTATGAGAAAATGCAGCACACTGTGTCTATGGATACGATATGTGTGTTCCACATTGCGAAACATAGTTCTGTAATGTGAACCAATCTGTTTTTATTATATATCATCCTGCTAAAATAGAAAAGTGAAAATCGGAAATAATTTGGAATTTTTTTTTGAACTTAAATAAAAACATATTTGACATTCTGGTATTAGATGTTATAATTTTATTATAGAAAATGAAACACGGTTTCACATAGTGAAACATACATTTAGGAGGATTCAATAATGGCAAAGAAAGTCGTTACATTTGGTGAGATTATGCTTCGTCTTGCACCGGAAGGATACTATCGTTTTGTACAGTCTGGTACCTACGGCGCTACTTACGGCGGCGGTGAGGCAAACGTTGCAGTATCTCTTGCAAACTACGGAATTGATGCAAGCTTTGTTACAAAGCTTCCGGCTCATGAGATCGGACAGGCTGGTGTGAATGCGTTAAGACAGTACGGTGTAGACACTTCTGATATCGTTCGCGGCGGTGACCGTGTAGGTATCTACTTCCTTGAGAAGGGTGCAAGCCAGAGACCGTCCAAGGTTATTTATGACCGCGCAGGTTCTTCCATTGCAACAGCAACGACTGCTGATTTTGACTGGGATAAGATTTTTGACGGTGCTGACTGGTTCCACTTCACAGGAATCACTCCTGCACTTTGGTGACAACGTTGCAGCAATCTGCTTAGAGGCATGCAAGGCTGCAAAGGCTAAGGGCATTACTGTAAGCTGCGACTTAAACTACCGCAACAAGCTGTGGTCCAAGGAGAAAGCCGGACAGGTGATGGGCGAGCTTTGCAAGTATGTAGACGTATGTATCTCCAACGAGGAAGATGCAAACGACGTATTCGGCATCAAGTCTGAGGGTACAGAGGTTACCGCAGGCGAACTGAACAAGGAAGGCTACAAAGAGGTTGCACAGAAGTTAACAGACCGTTTTGGATTCAAGAAGGTTGCAATCACATTAAGAACTTCCATCTCCGCAAACGATAACCGTTGGGCAGCAATGCTTTACGAGGATGGTCAGAGCTACTTCTCCAAGGAGTACTTAATGCACATCGTTGACCGTGTCGGCGGCGGCGATTCGTTTGCCGGCGGCCTGATCTACGCTTGCTTAAACGACTACGATCCGCAGTCTACGATCGAGTTTGCAGTAGCAGCAAGCTGCTTAAAGCATTCTGTTGAGGGTGACTTCAACATGGTAAGCGTTGACGAGGTCAAGAAACTGGCTGGCGGCGATGCTTCCGGACGTGTACAGAGATAATATTGACGTATTATCGCTTTTGTAATTGATAATTCCTTTCCCTAATTTAATATACCAAAAGGCTGTGGTTTCCCTGCCGCAGTCTTCGCACAGCAAATTTTACCCATTTGAGCTGTGCACACGGAGAGCGTCCCGCGTTGCGGGGCGCTTTTTTAACTTATAGAATTAGGGTGTCAAAAGCTCATTTTAATATTTGATTTTGCTTGTACCTTGAAAATTTAACACGAATTTGTGAAAGATATAATTTTTGATCCTATAATTTATTGATATTTTGAAACTGTGGTTCATTGATTTTATGCCGTTTTCTTATTTGAAGCATACGAATCTAAGCTATTGGTATAATCTAATATCTTTCCTATTCACATGATACCTTTGGCGGAGAAGAGATGAAATTGCCCTCAATTCTATTTCTAAATTATGAGTATTCAGAGAATTCTTCTGTTTGCATGTATGTAATTGCTTTGTACAACCAATGGATTTCCAAAATACTTCCTTTCGCACCCATGTTTTTTAGAAAAATACGTTCTTCAGGTACACAATTGTTCTTACATTTGATGAGATATTTACCAGCATCTATAAAAAAAAACAAAATCCGCATATATTTCATCTGGTTTGCGTCCTGTGAAATTGGTTGTAACAGGCTTTAGATTATGTCCTGATGCTAAACGTGAGTTTTGTTCTTCGTTGTATGTTCCATACTTAAATTCATTTTCTGCATAAACCTCAAAGGTTTCCGCGACGTTTATCTCTGAGTTTTACTCCAGATAATCGTTCAGACAGGTGACGAACAGTGCATCCCCCAAACAATTAGCAAAGCCGCCCGATTCCCGGACGGCAAATTGGCATAGGATGCATTTTATACTCCCCAAAGCAGTATGCCGAGTGCGGCAGAAAAGAGTATCATTATAATCGGCGACGGTGCAGTTTTTTTGATTCTTTTATATCCGAAATGTGTCAGCCACAGAATGGCAAAGACCAAAATGGATTTAGGATCCGGAGCAAGCGCCGAATAAATATCCGTAAAACCAAGCAATGTTGATATGGCCATACCGATTGCCGTAGCGAGAATCATTGCGATAACGCAGGGGCGGACGCCGGAGAGAAAAGCGTTGACACCGGCATATTTCATCAGGTTTTTGAGTACCGCCGCAATTAAAAGTATAATAATGAAAGACGGAAGAACAACGCCGAGCGTAGCAAGAAACGAGCCGAGAATGCCACCTTGCGTGGAACCTATAAATGTCGCCATATTAACGGCAAGCGGACCGGGCGTCGATTCCGAAACGGCAATGAAATTTAAGAATTCGCTTTCCGTTAGCCAGCCGTTTGAAATGACTGTTTCTCTTACAAGGGAAACCATTCCGTATCCGCCGCCGAAGGAAAGGGCACCGATCATTAAAAAATTCAGGAATAATTTCAGGTAGATCATTGTTAATTGCCGTTTCCTTTCCGCAGTTTTTTTCAGGAAGAAAATCGCAAGTCCTGCTGTACCGCAAATCAGAATATAGTAAACGGAAGAAAAAAGAAACGGCGAAAACAGTGCACGCCAGCATTGCAGCAATGACCGACAGCAAAATGACCGTGTTGAAGGCATTTCTTTCAATGGTTTTCAGCATTTTCAGCCCGGCAGAGGAAATCAGATAGATCACACATACCTGTATTCCGCGGAAAGCACGGGAAACCCATGTAAGGCTTAAGAATTGATCAAAAAACAGTGAGATGCAAAAAATTACGGTAAACGAAGGAATACAAACCGCCACGGTAGCCGCCGCAGCACCGAACAAGCCTGCAATTTTGTAGCCGATATATGTGGCGCTGTTGATTGCAACCGGTCCGGGTGTAGACTCGGCAATGGCTACCATATTCAGAAAGTCGTCCTTTTTGATCCACTTCTTGCGTTCTACAAATTCGTTTTCAAGCAACGCAATCATAGCATATCCGCCGCCGAAGGTAAAAGCGCCGATTTTAAGAAAGGTAAAAAATAAAGTCCATTCTTTTCTCATTGCCGCATCGCCTTTCTTTTACAGATAATAAAAATTGTAACGATACCGAAAATAATCAGGTAGCCGGACAGCACCTGTGATATTAACGGTGAGTGAAGCGCCCAAAAGGGGAAATCCGTTTTTCTTTACGGTAAATCAATGCAACTACGACACCGCCAAGTACTCCGCCGTAAATGGCAAGGCCGCCTGGATTGACTACTAAAACAGAAAGCAGGTCGTTTTTGTTATTATCCCATTCGAAAATCAAACGGTATATTGCCACAGCAAAGCCAAGCACCATACCGTAGGTGATGATGATTCCGTACCAAGCGGATATTGCGCTCTTGAATTCCGAAAGGATCTTCTATTGCATATCGGTTCAATTTCTTGTTTTCTCGCTTTTCTCAAGTCTACCCGCAGCATCCGATAACCAACGCCGATATGCGTCTGAATGTATTGCGGACTGTCCTTTTGCAGCTCCAGTTTTTACGCAGTGTCGCCATAAACACCCGCAGCGAGGCAATATCGTTTTCCCAGCTGCTGCCCCAGATCTGCTGTGTGATATAGGTGTGCGTCAGAACCTTTCCGACATTATGGGAGAGCAGACATAAAAGCTTGTATTCAATCGGGGTAAGATGCAATTCTTCCCCTTTTAAGTAAGCGCAACCAGCGGCATAATCAATTTTAAGCTCGCCGTTTTCAAAAATTGGGGTATCGGCATCGCCACTTGCTTGCAGGAGCAACAGCCTTCTTTGTGTGACACGAAGCCGTGCCAAAAAGCTCTTCTACGGAAAATGGCTTTGTCAAATAGTCATCCGCCCCGGCGTCAAGTGCCATAATTTTATCACGATCCTCGCTACGCGCACTGATCACAATAATGGGCATATTCGACCATGAGCGGATGCTTTCGATCACCTGTGTGCCGTCAATATCCGGTAGACCCAGATCCAGCAGAACGATATCAGGGTTATGGGAGGTCGCCTCCATAATCGCACCATGTCCGTTCTCCGCAGTCAGATAACGGTAATCGTGCGACTTTAATGTTGTTACGATCAGATTGCGGACTGGGCGGTCGTCTTCCACAACAAGTATAAGCGGTTTATTCATTCAGAGTCACCTCGCTAAGCGGTAAAGTAAAGGTAAATACACAGCCGCACGGCACATTATCCCTAAGCGTCAGCGTTCCGCCGTGCAGTTCTACGATCGATTTGCATAAGGTAAGACCGATCCCAAAGCTTCTGCGGCTGTCGGCAACTGTACTTTTTCCAGTGTAAAACATTTCAAAAATATGCGATTTCATATCGTCGGGGATTCCGCTACCGTTATCTGCAACACGGATCACGGCGTATTTTCCTTGCTTTTTCTGCACTTACGCAGATCTCCGAGCCTTGTTCGGTATATTTCAAAGCGCGTTGTCGATAAGATTGACGATGACCTGTACGATAAGCTGTGCGTCCATGCGTGCAAGAATCAAATCGTCACACTTCACCGTTACCGTGTGCCCGACAGACTTCTGCTTCAAATGTGAAACGGCTTCACTGATCACTTCGTCTACAAGCTGGTTGGTAAGCTCCAGCTTCAGGCGTCCGTCATTCAGCCGTGTAACATACAACAGATTTTCCACTACGTCAATCAGCCACTCGGAATCGTCATATATATCTTTATATATCTGTTGCTTTGTCGTTTCGTCCAAGCAGTTTCCGTTATGCAAAAAGTGTGTCCGCATTGCCTGAAATCGAGCAAAGAGGCGTGCGTAGATCATGTGAGATCGACCTCAAAAGGTCGGCGCGCAGCTGCTCGCTTTTTGCAAGATCTGCTGCCCGTTCTTTTTCAGCAGCGTTGTGTGTATTATCCATTGCCAGAGCACATTCGTTCACAACTGACAGCACGATGCTGTTTTCGAATGAATGAATCGGGCTTTTCAGGTCTCATCGGTATTCCGATCACTCCATAGACTCTGCTCCCTGCACGGATCGCAAGATAAAGACATTCGGATTTTCCGAACTGTGCTGTTGTTGCTCCTGTACGGCGACCGTTTTGAAATGCCCATTCTGCGGCTTTCTGCTCTGCATCGTTCAGTAGATTTTCAGAGTATGTATACTTTTTTTCGGCGAAAAGCCGTCCGGTCGACATTCCATTTTCACTTTTTGTATAAGCAACAATACTGCGGTCAAGCAGCCGAGAGAGCTGCATACAGGTCACACTTAAGATATCATCGTTGCTTTTCGCTTTTTGCAGCAGACGGTCGGTGTCGAACAGCACCTGCGTGCGGAACGCAGAACGAGCTGAAAGTCTCGCATGATCCTTAAGCTTCGAGGCAAGCGTGCCGGTGAGAACGGAAGCTACCAGCATGACGGCAAAGGTAACGGGATAGCCTACAGCATAGGTTTTGAATGATAGCTGTGGTTCGGTAAGGAAAAATCCGAACAATACAACACTTAAAAGCGAGCCTGCCATACTGCAAAGATATCCTTTGGTCAAAACGGAGACCATCAGTACGCCGAGAATGTAGACCGTAACGATATTTGTGTCGGGGAAATCGAGATGATCGAACAAAAAACCGATCGCCGTGCATACGGCAAGTGACAGAACGGTCACGCCAATATCCCGCAACGAAGGTGTTTCTGCACCGAAAAGCAAACGGTGCCGGTGCGGTCTTACATAGTTCAGTGCGTCTGGAATGATATGAATATCCACATTGGGAGCGACCGAAATCAGTTTTTCAGTTAGGGTGGGTTTTCCAAACAGTCCTCTGCGGCGGGCGCTGCTTTGTCCGATCACGATTTTGGTCACATCTGAAAGCCGGACATATTCCGAAATCTGTAGCGGCACATCCTCGCCGTGCGTCATAATGATCTCAGCGCCAAGCCCTTGCGCAAGCTGAATGTTTTGTTCAAGCCGCAGCCGATTTTTTTCGCTTTCAACCGAATCGGTTTGCACATAGATGGCGGTAAATTTTGCATGAAGAACCTTAGCCATCTTTGCGGCGGTATGTATGATCCGTGCATTGGACGGTGAAGAGGAAAGGCAGACAAGGATATGCTCGTCCGCACCGTTTTTTGGCTGTTCGGTTTGTATTTGCATCGGTTTCACCGCCTTTTTGGTTTCATTATACAACAAAATCGTGAAATCTTCTACCGTAAACTAAAACGCATCCTCTTTTCCGTCAGAAAGGATAATATCGACTTTTCCGTGTGTTTCCCGAAAATGGCGGATCTCGCTTAATATCTCACTGTCGGACAGTCCTTGCGGCAGCAAAATTTCGGAAAACTCACGGAATTTGTTCTCTTTTAACAGCGCCTTCCTGTTTTTCTCAAGAAATCGGTCCAGCCTGCTCATAAGATAAAAGCCGAAAGCAAATATGCCAAAGCAAGCTGACAATCAGCAATAGTTCAGCCAATGTCGTTCACCTCTGTTAAATGCGAAAGCACCTTTGCAGTTCTTTATAAGCACCGAGAACCAAAAGTGTGATCTTGTCTGTAAGAACAGTTTCCGGCGAGACTGCCATATTGATTTTTCTGTTCTCCTTAGTCGCCATAATATTGATGCTGTATTTCCTGCGGATATCAAGCTCTCCGACGGTTTTGCCGATCCATTCCTCTGGTACCTCTACTTCAAAAATGGCATGAGAATCATCAACCTCGATGTAATCCCGAATGTGGTCGGCGGTATACCGAATAGAAGCCCATTTTGCCACCTGTTTTTCCGGGTAAACGACCTCGTCCGCTCCGTTGCGCAGAAGGAATTTTGCCTGTACATCACGCTCGGCGCGGGACACAACTAATTTTGCACCGAGTTCTTTCAGCAAAGAAGTAGTTTCAAGTGAGTTTTGAAAATTACCTCCGATGGTGACGATGCATACATCAAAGTTGCCGATACCGAGCGACTTTAAAAACTCCGTATTTGTGCTGTCGCCGATTTGTGCATTGGTGACGATCGGCAGGATTTCATTTATTCTTTCTTCGTTGCTGTCTACTGCCATCACCTCATGCCCGAGTTTGTTCAGTTGCAAAGCAATATGCTTACCGAATCTGCCGAGACCTATCAACAATATGTTTTTTCATAACAGTAACTCCTTTATCCGACTGTGATCTTTTCGAGCGGCAGTTTTGCACCGCTCTGATTTTTATTAGAGATCGCCGCATAGATCAGGGTAAGTCCACCGACTCTTCCCAGATACATTAAGACGATCAAAATAAACTGAAAAAACACTGAGCTGCGGCGTTACGCCGAGCGTAAGGCCGACCGTTCCGACGGCGGATGCCGTTTCGTAAAGGCAGGCGCTAAGCGGCATACTTTCTGCCGTGCTGATAATAATGCCGCCGATAAAAAATAGCAGGAAATATATTACGGCGATGGTTGAGGCGCTTTTTACCGCCGAGCATTCAAGCCGTCTGCCATAGACTTCAGTATCGTTTTTTTTTACGGCAGACGGAAAATGCGTTCAAGATCAGAACGGCAAGCGTAGTCGTTTTTATACCGCCGGCGGTGGAACCGGGTGAGCCGCCGACAAGCATCAGCAGGATCATAATTGCTTTGGAAGATTCAGTCATGGCGGTAAGGTCGGCGGTGTTGAATCCGGCGGTTCTTGGTGTGACAGACTGAAAAAGCGAGGCAAGGATCTTCTCACCGGGCGGCAGTCCTGTGAAATCGAAGAGGAAAAAAAATATTGCGGGGACGATAATAAGAATCACCGATGTTACTAATATTACCTTGCTTTGCATACGGTATTTTTTGAAATGCCACCTGTTTGTACAGATATCATCCCAAGTCAAAAAGCCAATGCCGCCCACGATAATTAAAATCATAATTACAATGTTTATTGTCGGCTCTCCGACGTATCCCGTAAGAGATGGATATTTGTTTTCGGTGGTGCCGAGTATGTCGAATCCTGCATTGCAAAAAAAAGCGGAGACCGAATGAAACACCGCCATCCAAATTCCTTTGAAACCGTGATCTCTGCAAAATACCGGTAGCATGGCAACCATTCCGATAAGTTCGATCAGAAAAGTCCCACGTACAATAAAGCGAGTCAGGCGAACGATGCCGCCGACTTTTGGGGCTGAAATGGCATCCTGCATGGTGCTGCGTTGCATCAGCGATATTTTTCTGCCGGAAAGCATGGCAAATGTTGCAGCAACCGTCACAACGCCAAGTCCCGCCTATCTGAATCAGCAGCAGTATTACCGTCTGCCGAAAGCGGACAGCCAACTGCCGCGCATCCTGCACAACCAGCCCGTAACGCAAACGGCGGAGGTCGATGTGAACAACGCCTGAAGTGAAACGGCGTAACAACTCGACGTCGATGAAAAACGGCAACATCGTATCCCAGCGCTCAAGCTATGACGCCGGCAAAGCCTTAAAACGATCAGCGCAAAGGGATGACAGCCGCTTTTTCTATGTGGTACAGGCATACTTCTCCCTATTTCTACTTGTTTTACAAAATTA
>VOFJ01000055.1_pt1 | contig 48000 bp, 72 predicted proteins | sample 5384081 | NCBI WGS metagenome assembly VOFJ01 (sample SAMN12384729, study PRJNA508395) | human gut metagenome | isolation source: healthy gut I | host: Homo sapiens
ATGGTGGTAGATAATAAACATCTACCACTATCAGCTTGCATCTACCACTCATTTACCACCAAATGTTCAAATTATTCACAACCACATTACCGGTTCTTATGAGGGTAAAACAGGTTGTCAAAGTTTTGGCTATTTTGTAATATACCCTTGTGCAATTTATTTCATGTATCAGAATAACAGTACTATAGTTTTTTAGCATTAAAACAAAAGTTTCATAGCGAAAACTTTTGTTTTGTGCCATGAAACTTTAGTTTTCTCTAGAAGAAACCCTTTGTTCTAGGGAGAAACCTTTGTTCCCCCTAAAGGGAAATGTCTTTCAAAAAAATAACACGTTTTCTTATCAATGCAAAGAAAAATATCAATGTCAAGAATATATAAGTGGTAGATGTTGAATGATAATTGTAGATGTCAGGCTATGTGACATCAGGCATTTACAGAAATTGAACAATTGGGCGCCCCGGGAGGTTTCCGGTATTGCTGTGGAACTGAACGATATGAAACGCATATTAGAGGTGGAGGCGGAGTTGGACGACACCTTGCCCATGAATCAGGATGACGATTTTTATAAAATCACTACTTTGCGGGAAACGGATCCTCAGGTCTTCGATTGGTTGAATCTGTTGAATATGAATGTTTGGATCATCCTGACGCTGATTGTTATGGTTGCCGGTTTTAATATGGTGTCGGGTTTGTTGATCCTGATTTTTGGATAAGACCTCCTTTATCGGGGATATTTTGAAAGCTTTGGGATATCGGAATATACGTCTGAGGAGATTGTTTTTATATATAGCTGCCGGATTGATTGGCAAAGGGATGGTGGTAGGTAATATTTTGGCTCTTACCTTAGGTGGTTTGCAGGCTCTGTTTCGGATTGTCAGATTAGATTCGGCTACTTATTATATGGATACGGTGCCGATTTATTTCGATTGGGTCTATATTATTTTATTGAATGTCGGAGTGTTGGTGGTTTCGGTGTTGATGTTGGTCGTGCCGACGATGTTTGATTTCAGGATAAAACCGATTAAAGCGATTCGTTTCGAGTAACGTGAAGTAATGAAGATGAATTTTTAAAGCATATATAGAAAAATGGATTATTCCGCATCGGCGCGGGATTATGGGTACCGTGATTTTTCACTTGGTCCTGGCTATTTTTTTTATTGAGTATGGAAATTTCCCGGATTCAGGTTCATACGGAGATGGAAATCGTTATGGATACCCCGACTCCGGAGGAGAGGCAGAAAAAAAGAGGAAGAGCAGCAACGAAAAAGAGGAAATTCGTCAAAAAGACTTCTCAGGAAGAGGTCGAACGCATGTTGCGTTCCATTGCTGTCAATGAGAATGCCGTACAGCCGGAAAAGAGAGCGGAAGCCAGTGTACAGCAATATGTGGACGAGATTTTGAAGGAGTTGGAAGAAGAAGGAAATAGCGGACGTTATAAAGCCCAACGCGATAAAAATTACCAAAAAGACAGTTTGCAAAATGATCGCGATAAACGGGAACAGGAACTGGATTCTTTGAAATCTACTTTTTTATGCCGGTGAAAGTAGTGTCAGTTATAATCTGAAAGACCGGTATGCCCGTTTTCTGCCGATTCCGGTATTTAAATGTGAATATGGAGGTAAAGTTGTAGTCGAGATACTGGTTAATCCGAAAGGTGTGGTCCAGAAAGCTAAAATTTTGGAAGATCAGTCTCAGTCGGACGACTGTTTGTGGCGGTGGCTGCCGATGCTGCTAAACGTTCGCGTTTTAATGAAAAACCGGACGCCCCTGCGCTGCAGAAAGGTACGATCACTTATAATTTTGTAAAAGCAGTAAAATAGGTTTTTGTTGTTTTTTTTACATTAACTTTGCTATCTGATGTGTGATAGTGTCTGATCTGTTAATTATTGTAGTGTATGGGATTATTTTTTTTTTTATTTTCTAAGCATAAACTACTTCGTACGACCTATGAAGCGGAAACTTTCAGAGCCGTATTCCGTGAAGATGAAGAATTGTTTCTGAGGGGGTGGAAAAAGGGGAAGAGCTAAAACGTTATCGCGAGCTTGAAGAGTATGTAAATAGTGCTCAGTTTAAGGAAAGACGGAAAGAAATCGAACAGCTCTCTTATAAGGACAGCGAATATTATAAAGCAGAACGGCAATATAAAGCTTTGCTCAAGGTGCGTAAGTTACAATCTTATCTGTTGATTGCCGATTCTGAAGAATTGAAGGGGTATGAGCGGGTAAAAGCTTTGCCTGAATATCAGGAGTATCAGAAGCTGAAAGTGATGGTTATGTCGGCCGGTTTCGATAAGAAATTACATGCCGTCGAATATAAAAGCTTATCAGGAAATTATTCGTCAGCCGAAGATCGCTGCTTTGATCAAATTAGAGAAATTACGTCGTTTTAAAGAATACCGTGAGGTTAAAGATACGGATTTGCCACAAAAGTTTACGCATTTGGAAACTTATATCCGTTCGGAAGAATTCAAGCGAAACAGAGCTTATCTCTTGAATAAAAACCGGTATCAGACGACCGAAGATTATCAATTACTTTGCGAATTCGATGCTTTGAAAAGCGCCCCGAAATAGCTAAATATATCTTATTGGCTCAGGACCCTTATTTTAATAGTATGAGGAGATGGCAATTGGTGTTTGAAGACGATTTCAATCAGGGACGCCTGGATGAAACCAAATGGATTACCCGTTATTATGCCGGAGAGCGGTTTTTGAACGATACCTATGGGGTGGGAGAGGATATGCAGTTGTACTCACCGGATAATATCACCTTCGGTGAGAGTGCGGTTTGTCTGAATTTTAGAAAAGAATCGATCATCGGAAAATATTGGGACCGGCAGGTAGGAATACGGGAGAAAAAATACGATTATTCCTCTGCTATGATTAGTTCTGCCACTGCTTTTGAGGCAGCGCTACGGTCGTTTTGAGGCTAAGATTAAGCTGAATCGTTGTGCCCTGACTTCTTGTTTTTGGATGCTGGGGGATACAGAGGTGCCTCATGTGGAAATCATGAAGTGTGAGGCCGATGGAGTACATATGGGAAGAGTGTATTCTTATCGTACAGCGGTCAATAAAGATATCCAATTAATCAAAGAGCTGGAGCTCGATAATGCCTATTATATTTTCACTTTGGAGTGGACGGAAAATAAAATGGTGTGGATGGTAAACGATCTGGTGGTGAAAGAGGAAACCGAACATATCCCGGACGTTCCGATGTATGTCGTTTTTCTCTTTGGGAACCAATAAAGAACCTCTGGAAAAACAGTTACCCGCACGTATGGAAATAGATTGGTTCAGAGGATATCGTCTGAAAAGTTGAATATGATGGGGTCGGATGGCTAAAACCTGAATTTATGACACGACAGCTTGGATTGCGAATCGGAAGATGGCTAAAAAGACAGATTGTTGTCTTCGGGAAGGGCTGTTTGTGAATTGTTTTACCCCGGATATGTACCGTTTGCGGGGAAAGCCTGATGAAAGGTGAAGTGTATTTGTGTACCGCCTGTCTGGCTGATTTCCGTTTTCCGATCAGGCCTATGCTATTCAGGAAGATGTGTTGTTGAATTTCGATGCCGCTTACCGGCCTGAAAAATTATTCTCTTTGTTTTATTATAATAAATTCAGCCCCTATAAAAAATTTGATTTTACCGGATTAAATATCGTTCTCATCGGTCTCTGGTATATCTATCTCGGCCGTTTGCTGGGAGAGAAGATTAAAAAAAAATGAATGTGAGGCAGATTGTATCATTCCGGTGCCTTTACATCCCAAAAGGGAAAAAAAAAGAAAGGGGATTTAATCAAGCCCGGGAAATTGCTTGTGGTATGGCCGAAACGATAGGAGTAGACATTTATGACGATGTGCTTTTCAGGGTTCGGAACAATGCATCGCAAACCGGGAAGAATGCAAGCGAAAGGCTTAAAAATGTCGAGCATATTTTTGAGTTGCGCAATCCCGCTAAAATTACAGGAAAAAAGGTATTGTTGGTCGATGACGTGATAACGACAGGAGCTACGATCGGTGCTTGTTTGCAGGTTTTGGCTCAGGCAGGGAATGTGCGTTTCTCTTTAGGGTGTCTGGCTCAAACGGTCTGATTTTTTTCTTTTCACTTTTTTCCCTTTAACTATTCCCCTTTTGTCCGATATAGTTTATCTTTTGTAAATCGAGATCTGACTGAGTAAATAGATAATAGGGATGAAGAAGAACGACGATAGAGCTTTCGGCTGGGAGTGGCTGGCTATGTTAGTTATGGCAGTAGTGGTTTATGCTTGTGCCAGCCGGGGATATCGAAGGTGGACCTAAAGATACGACCCCCACCCCAAGTGATCCTCGAAGAACCGGCCTCTTTTACTAAAAATTTCGATAAAAAGCGGGTGAACATTTATTTCGATGAGTTTGTCCAGCTAAAAAGATATTAACGAGAAGTTCATTATTTCTCCGCCTCAAAAAAGAAAAAACCGAAGCCTCGTTTAAAGGGGAAATATGTACAAGTCGAATTTGTGGTATTCCTTGAAACCGAATACCACTTATACCTTGATTTTGCAGATGCTATATCCGATAATAACGAGGGAAATCCTTTGGGATTTTATCGCTATGTATTTTCTACCGGGAATGAAATCGATTCGTTGGAATTGAGCGGACAGGTTGTGAATGCGGAATCCGGCGAACCGGTTTTAAATGTATATGTCGAATTGTATTCTAATCTGGCGGATTCGATGCCTTTGCTGGAGGTGCCTGACTATGTCGCCCGTACGGATAGTTCCGGTTTTTTCCGTTTGACGAACTTGAAAGATACGATTTATCGTGTCGTGGCGATTCAGGACGATAACCGGGATTATAAATATACGCCCGAAGCAGAAATGTTTGCTTACCTGGATACCTTGGTGCGTCCCGTGGTGATGACTATGACCCGGGTAGATACGTTCCGGTTGTCGATAAAATCGTCGGGCAGGACACAACGATGAGGGATAGGATCGTCACACAGGAATATCTGGGATTTGGGCCTAACAATCTTTATCTGCGTTTGTTTCAGGAAAAAGCTGACCCAGTTGTATATGACCGATGATGACCGGAAGGAACGGGAACGCCTCGATTTTATCTTTAGTATTCCGGGAAAGAATGAGTTTAAGGCCCGTTTGTTCGATACCTTGTCGACGGAACCGCTACCGGAGGATTGGTATGTGTTGGAACATTCGGCCGGAAACGATATATTGGCTTTGTGGATTAAAAGATTCTACCGTGTATAAAAAAAGATACCTTGAATGTTATCCTTTCTTACTTTGCGGACAGATAGTACCGGTCGGTTGACGACCTTTGCCGATACCAGCCGCTATACATTTAAAGACAAAAAAGAAACCCGACAATAAGAAGGGCAGGAAAGACGAACCTGAAACTCCGGCGATTGAGTTTGTGGAAATAAAATCGAATGCCGGTAACGATTTTGATTTGGGTGCCCGTTTGTGGTTGGAATTTAACCGGCCGGTCGACAAGGCGGGCTTGGAGAATCTGCATATATCGGAGAAAGTGGATACACTTTATCAGCCGCTGAAATTTACCCTGGAAGAAGATAGTCTGAAGATCCGGCGTATTTATATCGATGCTTCCTGGAAAGCCGGGCAGGAATATATGTTGACTTTGGATTCTGCTTCTGTCAACGATATTTATGGACGGCATAATAACAAACTGGAGAAAAAATTCAAAGTGCGTCAGGAAGAATTTTACGGGAAGATTATGCTCAATGTGAGTGGCGTGCAGGGACAGGTTATTCTACAACTCTATAAGTCGGATAATGGGAAATCTGAGAATGGAAAACGTTCTTATGCAGTGGTACAGGAGCAAATTATCAACCAGGATGGACAGGTCACTTTCCCGTTGATTCCCGAGGGGAAATACAAGTTTAGGGCGATCTTGGATACCAATGGCAATGGAATTTGGGATACCGGTTTGTATTTGAAGAACCAACAGCCTGAAGAAATCGTTTATTTACCTGTCGAAATCAGTGTGTCAAACAAAATTTTGATATTGAGCAGGAATTTAATTTGTTGAAGCCGTATAAGGATGAGAGTGATAAATAGAAGGATATGAAAAAAAATTTGGATATTGATGTTGTTATTGGGGGAAGCCTGTCGCTTTGTGCCCAATCGAAATACCCGCCTATAGAAGAGTTGGTATATACCGGATATTATAACTGGGGATTTATTTGGGTCAAGGCTGGGCGGGTGGATTTTTCGTTGACGACTTCCGAAAAATATCCGAATGCCGAACGTTTAAAAGCTGTGGGTTATTCTTTACCTTCCTGGGATTGGATATTCACGATCAGGGACACCCTGATATCGCATTTTGACAAGAATACTTTTATGCCCTATGAATTTTCGAGAAAAGCTCATGAAGGGAATTATCATAAGACTTTCGATTATACATTTCATTATGACGATTCTGTCGTATTGGGAGATATCCATCGGATTGGAAAATTCAGACGGACAGATACGGTGAAACTACTCGGTCAAACCTATGATATGCTTTCGGTTGCCTGGATGGCCCGGGAGTTGGATTTTGATAAATACCAAAAAAAACGACTTGATTCCGATCCGGATTTTTGATCGATAGTAAAATTTATGATTTGTATATCCGTTATCTGGGTGTGGTGAAAAGCAAGATTGCCGGCCGGAAACAGGAATGTTACGTTTTTTTCTCCCTTGTTGGTTGAAGGTGAGGTATTCAAAGGAGGCGAAAATATGAAGATTTGGTTGAGTAAAGACGAATATCGGCTTCCTTTGATGGTCGAAGCGAAGATTCTGGTCGGATCGGTAAAGGCGATTTTAGATCGTTCGGCTAGCAAATACGGGGGATTTTACGGAATAAGTTTAATGTATATTTTAAATCATAATAAAATGAAGATACGAATATTAGTCAGTCTGCTGGTGTTGACCCTGAGTTATTTTTTGTTCTCTTGTAAAGAAGGTGGCGGTGGCCGGCGGTCAGCTTTACCTCCTGTCAGCGGTTTCTACGAATGAACTGCTCGTCGTTATGCCGAAAACTTTGTGGGAAGGTCATGTCGGGGATACTATCAAGGAATTTTTCGGACAGCCTCAATTGGGCTTACCTCAGGGCGAACCGGTCTTTGATTTGATCAATCTTCCGCCTTCTAATTTCGAAAAAATGTCCGTTTTCATCGGAATATACTGACTGTTTCGATTAAGGATAAAGTCGATACGGCTTCAATCGTGTTTCACGAGAGTCCCTGGGCTCGTTCTCAGAAGATTTTTCAAATCAGTGCACCGGATGTAGAGGCATTTTATAAAATCTTCAATGCCAATAAAAATAAAATGATGAACGTGTATCTCAAGGCAGAACGTGACCGTTTGATCGAGGTATACAAGAAAATACCGGATACGAAGATATTCAATATGTTTAAGAATAAGTACGACCTCCTGTTGTATTGTCCCGGAGGATATTATATAAATAAAGATACTTCGAATTTTGTATGGATTTCTTCCGAGACCCGGGTCGATAGCAAGGGGGATCATTTTTTTTGAAGAAAAAATATGAACATGAAAGTCAGATGGATTACCAGATTATCCTGGACCGGATGAATGAAGAGTTGAAGAAATATATTCCTGGGCCCCGGGGGATAGTACCTGGATGGCTTTGGATCTGAAGACTCCGATGACTGCTGCTTTTTATAAATATGACGGAATTCATTATGCTTTGCTTATCAGAGGTTTGTGGACTGCCGAAAATGATTTTATGGGGGGCCGTTTGTTTTGAATGTCGTATTGGATGAAAAGAATAGCCGTATTATCTATATGATGGGCTATGTATACGCTCCCGATGGTAAAAACGGAATATGTTGAGACAAGTGGAAAGTATTGTAAATTCTATGAAAATCGATTTCCCCGAGGAAGAAAAAAGAAATAAAGGGATAATGAGAGAGTGCATTTTTTTTTCTGTGTTTGTGGTGTGGAATAATCGGAGGGGCTGAAGCCGTTTCTCCGGGTATTCAGGCATTTTGACCGATACCGGAGTTTGTTGGAAGGCAAAAAGGTCGGGATTGTGGCTAATCAGACTGCTGTGCTGGAAACCGGGGACGGATATAAGCATAGTGTCGATTTCCTGCGTGATCATCAGGTACAATTGATACGTATCTTTTGTCCGGAACATGGGTTCAGAGGAGATGCCGATGCTGGGGAAACGGTGGGTGATTACCGGGATCGGCAGACCGGTTTACCGGTCATTTCCTTATACGGAAAGAAGAAAAACCGAGTCCGGCGGATTTGCAGGGATTGGATGTGGTTGTTTTCGATATGCAGGATGTCGGTGTCCGTTTTTATACTTATCTCTCTACTTTACACTATGTGATGGAGGCTTGTGCCGAGAATCAGGTTCCGCTTGTGGTTATGGACCGTCCGAATCCGAATGCTTTTTATGTAGACGGGCCTGTATTGGAAATGAAATACCGGTCTTTTTTGTCGGAATGCATCCGGTTCCTGTCGTTTATGGGATGACTATCGGTGAGTATGCCCGGATGATTAATGGAGAAGGTTGGTTGAAAGATAAAAAAGAAATGTGATTTGACGGTGATTCCTTGTCAGGGATGGAATAGGAGTATGACGGTAGATTTACCCCGGAAACCTTCTCCCAATTTGCCCGATAAAGTGTCGGTCATGTTGTATCCTTCGGTTTGTTTTTTGAAGGAACGGTAGTCAGTGAAGGGCGTGGGACCTATACTCCCTTTCAGGTATTCGGGCATCCCGAATTGAAAGGTATGCCTTATACTTTTGTACCCGAAAGTATTCCCGGTATGAGTAAAAATCCCAAATGCCTGGGATTGAAATGCTATGGCATGGACCTGAGGAATAAATACGATGAGGTGAGAGAGGGACAACGGTTACGTGTGGATTGGTTACTATTGGCTTATCGGAATTATACCGGAAAAACTCCTTTTTTCACTTCTTTTTCGAGAAATTGGCCGGGACAGATCGACTCAGAAAAGATATTGAGGGCAGGTAAGAGCGAGCAGCAGATAAGAGCTGCCTGGCGTTTTCCATTGGAAGAGTTTCAGAAAATCAGAGAGAAGTATTTGATCTATAAATAAATTATTGAATTAGTGGATTGAAGATGAAAAAGTCACTGGGAAAACGGGTGTTGAAATGGACTCTCTGGAGCCTGTTAGCTTTAGTGGTACTGATTTTGGTCGGTGTCACTATTGTTATTCATTTTATCTTTACCCCGGCAAAATTAACTCCTTTGGTAGAGAAGACTGCAAAAAGAATACCTGAATGCCGAGGTACATTTTGGAAATATTGAATTGACTTTTTTCTCTACTTTCCCGGATTTTTGGAATTCAATTGGACGATGCTTCTGTTATTTCGGGACATTCCGTGATAGTACGGCTAATAGCGAGCCGACCATGCAGGATTCCTTGATGAATATAAAATCTTGTCTGTTGACTATAAATCCGATCGTTTACCTGACTAAGAACCGTATTGTGGTGAAGGATTTCCGTATTGGAACAGCCGGAGATATATGCTTATGTAGATTCGGCCGGTGTTCCCCAATTGGGATATACTCCGGATAGCGGCAGATACGACTACTGTAGATACAACGATGGCGGATACCACTACTTTCGATTCGGGAATACGTTTGCGGAATGTTAGAATCCGGAATGGAAGGCTTGTTTTCGATGACCGGAATACGCGTTTGTATACCCGATTGACCGGAATAAACCTTGAGTAGATGGCTATCTGGGTAAACGCCGTTCTCGGCTGAAACTGGATTTTTCAACTGAAAACGTATTGTTTTGGCAAGAAGGACAGTTGCTGGTCAACCGTTTGGCTTTCGGAATAGAAACCGGTATGAAAATCAACCGGGATTCCTTATTATACACTTTGGAGAAAGCCGTAGTCGATGTAAACGGTATCCGTTTCGAGCCGGAGGAACTTTAAGAGGAGATACCGTAAATCATACTTTACTGGTGAATTTAAAGTATGGAATACATATTCCGGACATTAAAGACACTATTGGACTTGGTGCCCGATACTATTCTGCATAAGACTGAAAAATGTGGAGGTGCGGGGGAGATGTATTGTGCCAGGAGAGATTAAAGGTATTTACGGTCAACAGAATATTCCCCTTGCTGACTTCTGAATTTCGATCAAAGATGGCTTTATCGCTTATCCCAGTATGCCTTCGAAAATCGATACCCTGAACGTAGATCTTTTGCTTTGATCGATTTGCAGAAAGAACAGGAGTCTTATGTGAATTTGCGGAATTTCTGTATGAAAGGTGGGAGGTATCGATATCGATATGGCGGGCGATGCCGAACGCTTGTTGACAGCACCTACCCTGAAAGCTGAAGTAAAGGCTTTGGTGAATTTTGAAGAATTGACAAAAATCTTTCCCTTGGCGGATGGAATTACTTTGCCGGGGTACGCTGAATACTTTTTTTTTAAAAACGGATGTCCTGGTCGAAGATGTCCGGAATGCTGATTATGGGAAATTGAGAATCGGCGGGTGGTGTCAAATGAAGGATGTGAATATTTTTATCCCCAAGGATAGTATCGTTATGAATGTTAAGTCGGCAGGACTGGTTTTTGCCGCTAACCGCAAGAATACGAAGTCTGTCCAGGGAACGGATTTATTGAACGGAGTGGTCGGTTATTCCGGATTGGATATCCATGTCCGCAATAAGGTACGTTTGTTGATGGATACGACTTATCTGGCGCTGAGAACTTCGCCATTGAAAGATACTTCTGTAGTGGCTTCCATGGGGGCTAACCTACATTTGGGACGGATGGTGTTTATCGTCCGTGATACTTTGCTGGTGGGGTTGAAACAGGCGAATGCTAAAGCTTCGCTGTTGCCCTCGAAGCGTAATAAAAAAGTTCCTCAGATCAATGCAGAACTGCAGGTGGATAGTTTGCGCTTGCGGGCTATGGGCAACCGTTTGAATTTTGCCAAGGCAGAGGTACAAGTCGAGGCTGTCCGGAGTAAACGTAATACGAAGATCTGGCTTCCGACAGGATACGTCGATTTTACCGGTCTAAGGGCTTATACGCCTTATTTTCCGGTGCGTATGCGGATGCCGGGTACCCGATTGAGATTCGACCGGAATGAAATTCAGCTGGATTCGGCCGTGCTGCATCTGGGGCGTTCGGATTTGCGGCTTACCGGAAATGTGACTAATCTGGCTAAGTCGTTCTTTAAGAAAGAAGAACTGAAAGCTCAGTTGCTGGTTACTTCCGATAGAATAGATTGCAATCAGCTGATGCGGGCGATGGAAAGAGGAACGGCCTATATGGAGAAGGTGAAAGCCGGTTTCCGGGATACGATTTCTACAGAAGTGGACGATATGGATGAAGTTCCTGTTGTCAGTGATACTACTGTTTTGGAAGGAAGTAATTGCTTGTTTGTGGTTCCTCCTGGTATCGACTTTACTTTCCAGACCGATATAAAGAAAGTATTGTTTGGAAAATTACAAATGGATAGTATTCATGGAGAAGTAGTTATGCGCAATCAATGCATCCAGCTATCGGATCTGGAATTACGTTCTTCGGCTGCCAATATGAGTACCACGGCTCTGTATCGGGCGACAGATACCACCAAGGCTTATGCCGGTTTTGCTTTGCAGATGCATGACATTCGGATCGATAGTCTGGTTGGACTGATCCCTTCTTTAGATACGCTTTTCCCTATGCTGAGGTCGTTCGAGGGACTGGTGGATTTTCACATTGCTGCAGATTCGTGGCTGGATTCTGCCATGAACATCGATTTGCCGACTCTAAGGGCTGCGGCTTATCTGGACGGCCGCGATCTGGTGCTGATGGATGGGGAGACTTTTGCTGAAATTTCGAAAATGCTGATGTTTAAGAATAAAAAGCGGAATATGATCGATAGTATTTCAGTAGATTTGATGGTGAAGGATGGGACGATCGAGATATTCCCTTTTCTGGTAGAAATCGACCGTTATAAGGCTGCTGTCGGCGGACAACACAATATCGATATGACTTTTAAATATCATATCTCTATCCTGAAATCACCTTTGCCTTTCCGGGCCGGTGTGGATATTTCAGGGGAATCTCGATAAGATGAAGTTCCGTATTACGAAAGCGAAATACAAAGGATCTTTTTATCCCTTCGCGAAAAGCTAAAGTCGATAGTACACAATTGAACCTCCGGCAACGAATGCGCACGATATTAAAAAGAAGGAAAAGGATAGAAAAAATGTTCGATTAAATCAGTCGAAAATTTATAAAGTCCATAAAGTTTATAAATTTTTATAAATCCTTCCATATCTTACCACAATAATAAGAAAGAGGGTGACTTATCTGTCATCTGACTTTTTAGTTACCCTCTTCGTTTTATATATAAAATTTACGAATCAAACCTACCGTTCAGTATATAAATTTCCCGAATTGACAGAGTAGACGATTTTGTAGTTTTATAAAAAAAGAAAAACAGGCTGAATAAACATATTGTCTAACTGTCAGATAATTCTTATATTTGTGAATATGAACCAGATGATATTTTATGAAATCTATCAATGAATATATACAACTACTGGCAGTCTACATGCAAACCCATGCTTCTGTTTATCACATTAAACGCATGGGGATATTTGGGAGTGTTGCCAGGGGTGAACAGACTGAAAATAGTGACATTGATATTTGCTATGAAGGAGAGGCGCCTACGTTGTTTACATTAGTTCGTATCAAATATGAATTAGAAGCTTTATTGGGACGTCCGGTAGATTTGGTTCGTGTGCGTGAAAAAAAATGGATGAGGTATTAAAGCAAACCATTCAAGAGGAAGCTATTTATGTATGATGTAAAAGTTTTTGCATTTGCTTGACAAAGTGATAGAATCTCTGGAAGTCATTCAGCAACGAACTGAAAATATTCATTGTACTAATGATTTTCTGGATTCTGCTACAGGAACTTTATTACTGGATGGAGTTTGTATGAAATTGATTGCTACTGGTGAAAGTATAAAGAATCTGGATAAATTAACAGCAGGCAATTTGCTCATTTATTACCCACAAATACCATGGCGTGAAGTGATGGGAATGCGTGATATAATTGTACATCACTATTTTGAAGTGGATGCAGATGTTATTTTTAATACAGTAAAGGAGAATATTCCGTTATTAATGGATACTTTGCTGCAAATGCGGGAAGATTTGAAGGAATGATAAAAGGATGCTCTATTACGGGCATCCTTTCGTTTTATATATAAAATTTACGAATCAAACCTACCGTTCAGTATGAATTTCCCGAATTCGCTGAGTATGGTAAGCTTATTTCCTTCGCCTTCGTCATTGTCGTAGCAACGACCGACGATTTGGGCATCGATATTGAAACTCTTTGAGATAGCGATAATTTCTTCTGCCAATTCCTCGTCGACATAAACTTCCATACGATGACCCATGTTGAACACTTTGTACATTTCCTCCCAAGGCGTACCCGATTGTTCCTGGATTAACCGGAATAAAGGAGGTACGGGGAAAAGATTGTCTTTTACAATATGCATATTCTCGACAAAATTCATCACTTTAGTCTGGGCTCCTCCTGAACAGTGAATCATCCCATGAATCTGGTAACGGTATTTGTCCAGAATTTGTTTTATTACCGGAGCAAGTACGGGTCGGAGATAAAACCAATTTTTCCTGCATTCATACCTACTCCTCGACACAGTCCGTCAATAGGCATTTCCTGCATATACTAATTCTTCCGGTACATTATTGTCATAACTTTCGGGGTATTTTTTGAGCCAGATATTTTGCAAATACATCATGACGGGCCGAAGTCAAGCCATTAGAACCCATTCCGCCGTTATATTCGGTTTCATAAGTAGCCTGTCCGTACGAAGAAAGGCCTATAATGACATCTCCCGGGCGAATGTTGGCGTTGTCGATGACATCTTTCCGTTTCATCCGGCAAGTAACTGTTGAATCTACAATGATCGTGCGTACCAGATCACCGACATCGGCTGTCTCCCCACCTGTAGAATAGATGCTTACACCTAGTTTCCGGTATTCTTCCAGTAATTCTTCTGTTCCATTGATAATGGCAGCAATGACTTCTCCCGGGATCAGTTTTTTTTTATTCCGGCCGATCGTGGAAGATAACAGAATATTGTCTACTGCACCGACACATAAAAGGTCGTCTATGTTCATAATCAGTGCATCCTGGGCAATTCCTTTCCACACGGATAAATCTCCGGTTTCCTTCCAATACATATAGGCAAGTGAAGACTTTGTACCGGCTCCATCGGCATGCATGATGTTGCAATAAGCTTCATCTCCTCCCAGATAATCCGGTACGATTTTTGCAAAAAGCCCGGGGGAATACTCCTTTGTCGATGTTTTTTATCGCATTGTGGACGTCTTCCTTGGAAGCTGACACACCACGTTTGTTATATCTTTCGTCTTTTCTCATAATAGATGAGTTGCTAAATTACTGAATCACGAAATTACCGGATGATCAAATGACCCGATCTTCTGTCGTTTTTAGAAGTTGCAAACTTACACAAAACAAATGAATTTATCAATGTGCATGAGTGATGTATTGACTTCCTGATGAAGATTATCTGATGAAGGTCCGGTGAATAAGAGCGTAGAGCCGCCACCAGATTACGAGGAGTAAGCCGATTGTAATCAGCATACTGACGGTTTTGCCGGTATGCAAAAAATAACCCACGGTAAAGGCAATACCTTCGACTCCATTCCAAGGGTTCATGGCTACCCAGGTGTAACGGTAATTACTGGCTACCGCACTCATAGACAGAGCCGAGCAGGCAACGAGCAAAATGATGAAGGAAATAATCAGAATCAGTATGTTTTTATTTTTCATGATTGCAGTATAATGTATTGAATACAAAAGGTAAGTAATTTAAAGAAAATATTTCTGAAGCAGGAAAAAAAAGAAACCGGAATAATTTCCGGTTTCTGTCGTATGTATCTGTACGATACTATTGGTTGGGTTAGTTTAGCATATTCCTTTTGTCGTTTAACGTACATTAAGTTTGTGGATACCTGCGGGTACCGTTCTTTTTTCCTTTTCTCCCAATTTATGGTATGTTTTATCTGTGAAATAAACGTAAAGCAATTTTTAAAAGTTTCCATATTGCGGTAAAAATTCAACTTTATTTTTCAATTTTCGTATAATCCCCAAAAATAAAACTGATGAGAAGAGAATTTAAAAGTACCCCGGATGGAAGAAGTATTGGAACATGATCGTAAATTGCTATTTGCATTAAAGCAGTCGATGGGTTTTTGTTCCGAATGTATGCCTTCATGACCCGTTCCGAAACTGCCTTGAAACGATTTATGGATTTTATGGATGTTTCTACGGTATTTGACCGAATTCAGACGGAAGCGATTCATTTGGTGACTAGTCAGGTAAATCAGAATCCTTATTGTTTGGCAGCGCATACGGCTTTGGCTAAAGAGGCCGGTTTGAGCGATAAGCAAATCGAAGCGATCCGTAAAGGAAATGTCACTTGGGATGAAAAGTTGGATACCTTAGTGGATTTTACTTGTGAGCTGGTTACGAATCGGGGCAAGGTAGGCCCTGAGATGATCGGCCGTTTCTATCAAGCCGGATATACGGATGCTTGTCTGGTTGATTTGGTCATGCTGGTCGGTATGACGACTATAACCAATTACCTCAATAATGCCACCTGGATTCCCGTCGATTTCCCCGAGGCTCCGGTCATCATCTGTAAATGTGATTGTAAAAAGTAAAGTTTACGAATAATCTTCTGTTTTATATTCCCATATAGTTGATACGAATATCTGAAAAGATGAAGTAACCGATGTGTATAAGGAAGACGAAGCTGTCTGATACTTTAAAGTGCGCCTTAAAAATTCTTGTTCGACTTTTTAGGGCACACTTCATCATTCAGGCAGTTTTTTATGCTGAGGTCTTTATCGCTTAGCCAGTTGGGCATCGATGAACAAAAGACCTGTATCACCGGCTTTTTTCAATTTGTCGACAATTCCTTGTGCTGTTGCTTCTTCTTCAACTTGTTCGCGTACGAATCCCCACAGAAAGTCTTGGGTTGCATTGTCTTTTTCTGCAGAAGCGATAGAAACCAGATTGTCGATCATTTTTGAAACCTTGCATTCATGTTCATAGACATGTTGGAATACTTCAAAGGACTACCCCACCCTTGAGGAACAACGTCTATTTTATCTATTTTGGCTTTTTCATCCCCGCTTTGTAACGTAATCAGCCATGGTATAGGCATGCTCCAGTTCTTCCTGAGATTGTTTTTTTCATCCAATGGGCAAAGCCGTCAAAACCTTCGCAAGCGAAATAGAAAGGACATGGACAAATACAGGTTGGAAGACCACATTTCAGCAGTAATCTGCTCATTGATCGCATTTTGTAGTTTTTCAGAAATCATTGTTTTTTATATTTAATATTGATAATTCATTATACTTTTTATTTGTTAATTACAAAATTTATGCCATATCCGATATTTGCCATTTTGACAGTTCTAAGTAATGACAAAATGATCAATATACCGGAAAATTAAAGTGTATAGAATACTGTTACGTTAATTTATAAGGATTAATCCTTGTTTTGTATAGCGGAGATATTATCTTTTTGTCCTGCATGTAAATTATTTTAAAGACATGAAAAAATATCTGAAATACTGCTTGCTGGTATGGATTGCCGTTCCGGTATGGGCTCAGCAGACTGAGGTAATTGGACCTGACTCTCATCTGAAAGTGAATGTGGCCTTGAAGCAGGGGGAAAACCGGTATATTCTGTCACTTACAAAGAAAAGATAATGCTGGAAGATTCCCCCTTTGGGGGTGGTGACCGATATCGGGGATTTTAGCCGGAATATGAATTGGATTGGGCAAAAGACAAGTCGGATCGATAAAACATATACTCAGAACAAGATCAAGAAATCAGAGATACACTATCAGGCGAATGAGTTGATTTGTACTTTTGCGAATGCTGATAAGCAGGAGATAGATGTCGTTTTCCCGGGTGAGTAATAACGATATCGCTTTCCGATATGTAATTCCCGAAAGGAGGCAGGAAGTTGTGTGGTGGAAAGAGAAGCGACGGGTTTTGATTTTCCGGCATATACGACTACTTTTCTGTGTCCGCAAAGTGATGCCATGATCGGATGGATGCGTACAAAACCCAGTTATGAGGAGGAGTATAGGGTGGATGTTCCGATGAACGAACCTTCTCGATATGGACATGGTTATACTTTTCCTTGCCTTTTTTCGTATTGGTTGTGATGGTTGGGCTTTGATCAGTGAGACGGGTGTGGACAGCCGCTATTGTGGTTCTCGTTTGAGTGATGCCGGAGAAGGTGGATTATATATCCTTGATTTTCCGATGCCCGAAGAGAATAATGGGAATGGAACGGTAGCCCCGGGATTGGCTTTGCCCGGTACAACTCCCTGGCGTACCATTACTGTAGGGGATAATCTGAAGCCTATTGTGGAAACGACAGTCATTTGGGACGTCGTGGAGCCACTTTACGAAACGGTTCACGATTATCGTTTCGGGCGTGGAACCTGGAGCTGGATTTTGTGGCAGGATGGAAGTATCAATTATGAGGATCAGGTGAGGTACATCGATTTGGCAGCTGCAATGGGATATGAATATGTATTGATAGATAACTGGTGGGATCGGACGATCGGCCGGGAAAAGATGAAGTCTTTGGCGGATTATGCCCATAGGAAGGGGGTAGATATATTTTTATGGTATAGTTCCAGCGGATATTGGAACGATATTGTTCAAAGTCCTGTGAATTGTATGGATAATCCGATTGTCCGTAAGCGGGAAATGAGCTGGCTCGAAAGTCTGGGAGTGAAGGGAATTAAAGTAGACTTTTTCGGAGGGGATAAGCAGGAGACTATGAGGTTGTACGAAGCTATTCTGAGCGATGCGGATGATAATGGACTGATGGTCATTTTCCACGGTTGCACCTTGCCCAGGGGGGGTGGGAGCGAATGTATCCCAATTATGTGGGAAGTGAGGCGGTACTGGCTTCCGAGAACCTGATTTTCCAGCAGCATTTTTGTGATGAGGAGGCTTTCAATGCCTGTCTGCATCCGTTTATCCGGAATAGTGTCGGTTGTATGGAATTCGGAGGCTGTTTCCTCAATAAACGCTTGAATCGTACCAACGATGGAGGTAGTATCCGCCGGACAACAGATGCTTTCCAGTTGGCTACTACCGTCTTGTTTCAGAATCCGATACAGAATTTTGCTTTAGCCCCTAATAATCTGACCGATGCTTCCCAAATTTGCCTGGATTTTCTGAAACAAGTACCTGTTACCTGGGATGAGACTGTATTTATCGACGGCTATCCGGGGAAATATTGTATTCTGGCTCGCAGACATGGGGATAAATGGTATGTCGCCGGGGTGAATGCCCAAAAAGAACCGTTGAAGCTGAAAATACAACTTCCGATGTTTGCCAAAGGCAATCGGGTGACCCTTTATAATGACGACCTGAAACGTAATGTTTATACCCGGGAAGTGACTTTGAGTAAAAATAAAGAACTTCCCTTGACGATTCTGTCAGGAGGGGGAATTGTTATTGTGAAATGAGAATAGAAAGGATAATGTGTTTTGGATCACTTCCTGAAACAAATAAAATAGTAATAAAAAAGAGTTAGATCTGATCTAACTCTTTGATTGTTAATTGTACTCGAGGCGGGAGTGTATGTGTGTTAAATTTGTTGCTGACATTCAGTGTTATGCAATTTGTGTTGGAATGGATGTTGGAATAAAATTATTATTAGGGGTATTAATATGTAATTCTCTTCTTAGGTTATCAGTTATTTTTATTAGTTTCAATAATTTGAAAAAGGGCAACTCAAGGTCATATATTATTTCTAAAAAGTAACCGAATATTCCGACAATAATAGCATTAGAAATTAGATCTGTCCAGATTTTTATAATTTTGCTGATTGAAAAAAACTAGCCTCTTTAATAAAATAAGGCTAATAAATAAAATGCAAAAGTAGAAATATTTGAATTTTGAAAGTCCATTTGATTTCCTTTATTGTATCATCGAAACATGATTCTGAGTTTGGGATATTTGATATATATTTTTTTATCTCTCCGGATAATAGGGCACTTGTTGTAATATTTATTGCTAGAATGGCTGAAAGTAACGGAAGAATAGATTCTGAAAATTTGTTAATAAAATCACTACCTGTCCAATAAGCTAAACCACTTATTGCACATGATGAGATCAAGTATAGAATAAATTTCCCAAAGTTCCGTAACATTATTCTTTTAGTTCTCTTAAAATATCTTTAACTTCTTCTATGTTTTTTTGTTGAGAGATCTAAATCAAATTCAATTGTTTTTGCTTTATTCCCTGTTTCAACATATTTTTTTATAACCTTTAACTCTCATTTTTATTGGAGTACCTCCTTCTGCAGAAGCTTTTTACTAATCCATTAATAGTTTTGTTGTTTGCATTTATGTTTTGTAATGTCTTTTTCTCTTCTGCATTAAATTCTATTGCCGATCGTGTACTATTGACTATTTCACTTGCATTTTTAAGTGCTGAGTTTAAATTTTTAGTAACCCTAGGTAAATTGGGATAGTTAAATTCGAAACGTAATTTTTTTTATTGATTTCTCATATTGGCTTGCTATATCCCAAAAATCTTGTGCGTTGTATTCTTTATTAATTTTAATTGCTAAATTATAATGTCTTAATTTATAATTGAATGTTTTATTTAAAATACTACTAACAACTTTGGTATCTGTAAAAGCTTCTATTTTTTTTTTTGTTCAATTGCTATACGCTGCACTTCTGCATTATTATATATGATAACAATACAACTTGGTTGATTTTCTGTCCATTCTTTTACAAAATCTCGTTCAATTTCAATTGTTTTTTTTTATATTGGCTATTCGGATTACTTTTAAATCTTGGTCTGGTATTCTACTACCAAAGGTAATGATTTACTCCGATGTACAAAAGTTGCAGATGTTAAAACTTCTTCGAAAAATTCATTTTTATTTTCCATAATGCGTTTTCGCTCTGCTTCAATATCTTCAAAAGATAGTGTTCCATCTTCAATGATAGGACTAAATTGAAAGGTATATATATCAAATTTACTCATGACTTGATTTTTTCAAGATAATCTGATGAATTAAGGTTATATCTGATTCAAAATATCTTTACCTTGTATCATAAACAGCGTGAACAATCTTCTGTTGCTATTTGAATATAATAATATCTATTTTATTGGTTTATATACAGTAGAACGCACTTTATACATCCTCGGATCTGGTCCTGCTCGGTATGAGGGGAAAATTATTTTTTATCATTTATATGTTGAATTGTGTTGAATAATATAGGGTTTCTGTTATACTTATCAATTAAAGGTTCCAACTTTGCTGGGTCATTACAAATAATATAATCAATATAGAAATCATATATGCTTTTCTCCTTTTTGCGCGATTAACATGCATGGACAATTTCCGGTTTGATCTAAAAAGGCGTTATAAATTTTATTTTATTTTTTCTGACGGTACCTAGGTATTTGTTTTTTAAAGTAAGCTTCTATAATATCTTTATTTTTAGATAATTTCCCTAAAAATGCTTCATTAGGTATAGTCTTAGAGGTTATGTCTCTACTTATGTTAACAATTTCTCCACGTAATAATTCATCAGAATTGTTAACTGGTAAGCTGTCTTCTTCAATTTTATCATTTATATCTATGTCAGGACATACCTTGTATAATACTATATTTTTTTCGGGTAAATAACGCCTTTTATAAATATACGATTTTCATATTCGAATAGGGGTAAAAATAAATAAGTTTCTTTGGCAGCGACGTAACCCAGCATAGTATGATATGAATTGAAAATTGCAATGGCATTTTCATCAAAAATATTTTTTTTGATCGCGTATAATATAACCTTCGAAATATCCTGGTGAAACTCTTTTTGTTTTGAAGATGCCTGAAAAATACTCCAGCCGCTAAATATTTATACTTATAACACTGAACAATATATATTATTGTATCCTTTAGCAGTGCATATACTACGATAATAATAACGACAACAGTAAAAAAGAATTTCCATAACTAGCGTATCGGTTTATATACAGTATAACGCACTTTATACATCCTCCGGATCTGATCCTGCTCGGTGTGGAGGGTGAGTTTACCTCCCATTTCATTGTCAGACCAGAGAGTTAATTCGCCATTGGCCAAGTTGTTTTCTTTAATTCGTTTCACAACGATCATGTTGTTGCCGAAGGCAATAACTACAGGGCCAGTAATATATTTCCAATCAGCCGGATCCACATATTCACAGAACACCTGTTCGCCGGTGATCAGAGTCGGTTCCATACTATCACCATCCACTTCAAATACTTTCCCGTTTTCATAGTTAATGCCAGGAAGCCGGGGGAATAGTTATAGAGGATAGTTCATGTATTTCTGTTTCAAATGTTTCTGCAAAAGTTGCTCTGGCATGAACCGGGATAAATGGAATTTGGATCCAGTTCATAGTTTGAGTATCGACATTACGGACATCAGATTGGGTGAAATTGGACTTTAGCATTTCGCCTTCGCCAGTGATCAACCATACTCTATTTAAATCAGTATATGTGTGTAGAATTTTTTTTTTTTCTATGGTTTTTTTTCCTAAATCAGAATTCGGCCTACGTGATTTTCCTAATAAACCGACAGAAATGTCTAATTGAATGGTAACTTTGTTGTCATTCAATTCTTTTGATTTTCATGTACTTGTCAAATCTGTCGATAATTCTCATAAAAAATATATTGAAAACAATTCAATAAAACATTTGAAAATGTAGAATTTGGTTCTATATTTGTAAACAGAAATAACCCTCGCTTTTGATGTCTATTTCTGAGTTCAAATATATGAACAAAAAATAAACTATCGCAAACGAAATTAACAAAATCCCCTGTTTAGGGGATAGGGAAGGAACGAATAAAAAGGAGGAAAGTTATGATTAAAACAGTGAAACAAATCATTTAATAACTATCGGGAACGCAGGTTCCGGATGTGGTGTTTAAGAATGTATCTGAGGGCTTGTGGGAATCATTACGGCGCTAAGATGCCGGTGATTTATCAATATGTGAAGGAAGGGAAAAACAGAAGGGAAAGAAGATACAGAAAAAAGTGCATAGAGATAGCCGCAGGAATTTCCTACGGCCCGATAATTTTTAGTGATAAGTCTACTCTGAGAGAGAGTATGTTGACTTTATTTACGATTATTTCCGGCTGAATTGCGAACCTCGAGATCTCTGATTCTGGTTACAATACTTTCAAAATTTTCTATTACCTGTTTAGGGGATAAGTAAAAGACGAATAAATAATTGAAAGCTATGGAGGAAATTAAGGTTAAAGTTGAAATCTTTTTTATAAGCCACGAAGATAAAGGGGAGAGAATAATTTTGGTGAATGGGGAAGAAATCTATCGCGATAGTCAAAAATATTGGCTACGTGGAAAGGAAAAATCAGTTTTCCGGGAGTTTTTGAGAATTGGCTTGATGAGCTATGTTCATCCAAAGAATTTGATAATGGATGTTGCACTACTGATCAGACTCGTGAGCGTGGAGGCTTTTTCAAGATACTTTGGGCCAAGTTCTTTGGAAAGAGCTTCAAGTTCAAGTCCTAATTTATTAAGGTTGGCTTTCAGGATTTCTTCCTGGACGGCAAAACCGCCTCTGTTGAAGAAATCGTGAGCCTCTGCATTGAGAGCAATATGGGCAGTTCCACCCATGCATCTTTGGGCTTTAAGCAGATTGAGTTTTTCGAATTGCCGCAAAATTGCGTCGAATTCATCAAAAGTAATATTGAAGTTATGACAGTGCATTTTGAGATTGATAGTGAAACGCATCCCAGAGGAAATGAATTGACCGAGTATTTCGTCTTTGATTTCAGGTGTAATCATATAAATAAAAATGTTTTCACTTCAAATTTATAGACAAATGTGAATTATCGCAAACAAAATTAATGAAATTATCTGTTTAGAGGATAGTGACGAAACAAATAAAATTGCAAAGGTTATGGAAAAATCCGAGCTAGATTATTTACATAGAGTTTATTCTAAAGGGGGCAGGATGATTTGATCCGACTGATTTATGTCGATTTGTTTTGTGGTGCCGGTGGAACGAGTACTGGTGTAGAAACTGCGAGATATCAAAATAATCCATGTGCTCGGGTGATTGCCTGTGTGAACCACGATGCTAACGCGATTGCCAGTCATGCGGCGAATCACCCGGAGGCTCTTCATCTTACTGAGGATATTCGCAAATTGGATCTTACCCAGCTTGTAAAAATATATCAATTTGATGCGTAAGAGATTTGTTAATGCTTTTGTTGTAGTTTGGGCAAGTTTAGAATGCACGAATCATTCCAAGGCAAAAGGGGGAGTAAGTCGGGATGCAGATAGCCGTACCTTGGCTGAACACCTTATCAGATATATAAAAGCGATTGATCCGGACTTCTTACAAATCGAAAATGTGATGGAATTTATGGACTGGGGTCCGCTGATTGTGAAAAATAAAACGAGATTCCGGAACTGGGTATGAATATTGTCCGCTTACAATAAAAAAAAGAAGGTAAAGGGCAAAAATGCTACAATCAAATATCTGCCGACAATGATTCCTGACCCAGTACGCAAAGGTGAATATTATAACCGCTGGGTTAACGAAGTGGAAAGTTGTGGATATGGTTTTGATTATCGAACACTGAATGCAGCAGATTATGGGGCTTATACTAGTCGGAAACGTTTCTTTGGAATTTTTGCAAAGAAACGTTTACCAATAGTACTTCCTGAACAACACACTCCAAAGAAGCACAACATACGTTGTTTGGTCCTTTGAAGAGGTGGAAAGAGGTTAAGGAGGTGTTGGATTTTAATGATGAAGGTAAAAGTATTTTTGACCGTCCTTGTCCACTTTCCCCTAATACCCTTGACCGGCATAAAGCTGGTTTAATAAAATTTGTAGCTGGGGGAAAGAGAAATATATAAAAAAACGTGCTTTTCTGAAATTACAAACAGAAATATCCGGACATATTCGGGCATGAAGAATGTTCAGTTTTTGTCAAAAAATATTTCAGTGGTCATCCGGAAAGTAAGAACATTTCTATCCTGGGAACTGCACATACAATTAAAACGAACGATAATCACGCTCTTATTTCAGTAGACTTTCTATCATCCTATTATGGTCATGGAAACGGTGTTCGTTCAGTCAATATGCCTTGTCCGACCGTTACTACCAAGGATCGCTTCGATAAGGTTTCGTGCCATTTCTTTGATATGCAGTATGGTAATAGTCACTGTGCGTCAGTGGAAGGGCCTGCCGGAACTGTTACAAATAATCCGAAACATAGCTTGGTTACTTGTAACCGCTGGTTAATGAATACAAATTTCTCAAATATTGGTAGTACTGTTCAGGAGCCAGCCCCGGTAATAACAGCTAATAGGAAATGGCATTATTTGGTAAGTATTCAATATGTATCAAAAAGAGAGATTGTGTTGAAAATTGCTCTGTAAAGGAGGAGGGATATATTCCGTCATTTGTAAAAAATTACTTCTCATGAAGTAATTTATGAAATTTATGAAGATGACCTTTCTGTAGTAAAGGAAATAAAAAGGAGATCATGGCTCTTTATGGTATTATTGATATAAAGCAAAGAATGCTGAAAATACCGGAGTTGAAAAAATCATGGGTTTCCCGGAGAACTATGTTCTTATAGGTACGCAAGCCGATCAAAAGAAATTTATCGGGAATGCGGTGGAGGTGAATATGGCGAGAGTATTATGTGAGGCACTATGTAAGAAGTTGAAAGAGTTGGAATTATCTCCTTTGACATTAAAATTTTCTGCATGATAGCTGGAAGTTTTAATGTGGCAATGAGTTTATAGAAAAGATTGTAACCAAATAAAAAAATTGTAGGTATATGGGGAAAGAAACAATTTGCGTAATCGACAGATCGGACCTCGTTTCCATGTTGTCCGAACTTTTTATGAAGGCCGTTTTGATGGCCGGAAGTAGACAGCCATACGGCAACTCAGATTCTTGGAATATCGAAAAGTACACTTGACCGGTGGATCGACCGGAATCTGATCAGGGTTAGCAATGCGGGAGAAAAAAGAGTTGAAAGGAAATTTGATCTGGCTTATCTGTTCTCGCTGGATGTCCGGCAGATCAAGCAACAATACAGAATGCTCAATAAATGAAAAAAGGAAAAGGGGGGAAAATCACCCGAGAGAGATTACCGGAAGGAAATGATTGAAGCGGAGTATTATAATTACAACCGTATTCCCGGCTATAATCATCATACTGGCTGGGTAGACAAACGATATCCCCGCAGCCGTGACGAACGGGTAACGGAACCTTTAGATGTGAAACTAATAATTTTTGATGAATGATGAAAAATAAAGAAGACTGGCGGGATTACCTGCCGCATGGAAAAAAAGGCAGAATTAGCTGAAAAGTATGGTTTGAGCCGGACGGCTGTAACGAAGATTATCCGTCGGGAAGATGTTATTAACTATCCGGAACTGATTGAGGAGGCCCGGAATACAGCTTTGAGAGCAATGGATATGTGTCGGCGGCATGCTGCAGCGGTTTCCGGAAATAATGTCCATCAAGATGTTATCGCTTAGTAACCGCGAGGCAGAGATTGCCGGGCATCTTGCACTTGGAAAACAGAGAAAGAGGTTGCCGGGAACTTTGTGTAAGTGTGGATACTGTTCATACACATAAAAAAGAGTATATACCGGAAGTTGGGAGCCAGGAGTATTGCAGATGTTACCCGGATAGTTGCAGAATATATAACCCGGAAAAACCTGACAGATTTGATCAGGAAAGAACTGATCGAGCCGAATGTTTGGAAGGTTTGTATAATGATGTTTTTCCTGTCTCTGCAAATGATTGCGACAATGAATAATATGGATCTGAGACCGGCACGGGTGAGAACCAACACCGTAAGGATTGTCAGGATCCGTAAAAAACGAATGTAAGTATGGGAAGACCTGTTAAAAAGGGATTGGATTATTTTCCGACAGATGTTGATTTTTTTTGAAAAGGAGGAAATAAAATTTTTCTCGGTTGAATGCGGGGCTTCCGGAATATGCGCTTTGATGAAATTGATGTGTAATATTTACCGGAATGGATACTATGTAGAATGGAGCAAGGATCATGAAGATTTGTTCGGGTGGGATATGCGGGGAATGGTACCCAGGGAAGAAATTCCGCATATTATAGGGGTTTGCCTGAAACAGGGGAATTTTCAATATGAAACTTTTTAAAAAAATTTCATATTCTGACATCGCTGGATATCCAGGAGGTGTATTTGCAGGCTTTAGACGGTAAAAGACAAATCAGCATTATAAAAGAGTATTGGTTGACGAAAATACCGGATAAAGCAAAGTTTATAGGGATTGACGGGGAAATTACAGAGGTTGGTAGCTGGGAAAACAGGGATAAAGGGTTAGAAACCGAAGATAAAGCACGTAATTTGAAAAGGGTTTATTCCACCTACGCCGGAGGAAGTCAGACAGTATTTTTCTGATAAGGGATATAGTGAAGAAGCGGCAAACAAAGCATACGATTATTATTCGGCCGGAAATTGGAAGGATAGTAAGGGTAAGCGGGTGAAAAACTGGAAGCAGAAAATGATCGCTGTGTGGTTTAAAGCGGAGAATTTAAAAAACGATTGAAAATGGAAACAAAGAAGGAAGAATTGACTTTTAACATTTATGCCAAAGAAGCGGAGGCTGCCGTCCTTGGTTCGTTGATGACATTTGAAGATGCTTTGGCGGAAGTTTCTTTGATCCTGACTCCGGAGATGTTTTTATGATCTTCGTCACCAATGTATTTATGCTGCTATTTTAAAGACAGACAACGATGGAATTCCTGTCGATTTGGTTTCAGTTGCAGAAGCTTTAAAGAAGACGGGGAATCTGGAAAGGGCCGGGAATTATACTTATCTTTCAGAGCTGACCAATTATTCCGGTAATGTTGTCCGGGTTACTTATTATGCACAGGTTGTGGCTCAGAAGTTTGTACAGCGTGAATTAATGAAATTTGGTAAAACCAGACTATTCAGGCTGCCCGGGATGAAGATTGGATGTTGCAAATGTTATTGCTCAGACTGCTGCCAATCTTGACCGGATAAATGAGGTTATGACTGCCAATTCCGTATTACGCATATCGATCGTATTCTGGAGAAATCTTTATCCGAAGCTTTTAGAGCGCGAACAAAGCCTAAAGGAAGGCAAGGCTTTTGGTATTCCTACAGGACTTACGGAGATGGACCGGTTATTATCGGATTTCATGGGGGTGACCTGATAATTGTAGCTGGAGGCCTGGGTCCGGTAAAAACTAGTGTCATGTTGGATTTCCTGAAAGCGGCAGCGATTGCAAAGTTTCCTGTATGTGCATTTTCTTTGGAAATGACTTCTGTAAGACTCTCTGATCGCTTGATCTTTATCGGAAAGCGGTATTTCTGCACGGGATTACCGAATGGGAAAGTTCTCCCAGACTGATTATGAAAAATTGTCGAAAGCACAACATTTGCTCTCTGGATTACCGATTTTTATAGACGACCGTTCCGGGGTTACGATGCAATATATCCGGGGAATTGCCCGGATGATGCATAAACGCGGGCAGTGTAAGGTGCTGTTTATCGATTATCTCCAGTTACTGTCATCGACAGTCGATAAGAAATATAACCGGGAACAGGAAATCGCGCAGATTTCCGGACAGGCAAAAGCTTTGGCTAAAGAGTTGAATATTCCGGTTGTACTACTGTCCCAGTTGAACAGGGATTGTGAAAAAGAACGGATAAAAACCGGAATTGTCTGATCTTCGGGAATCCGGTGCAATTGAGCAAGATGCCGATATCGTAATGCTGGTGTACCGTCCCGAATATTATGGATTAAAAGCTATGGATGGAGAGCCGATCAAAAATGTCGGGAAACTTATTGTGGCAAAGCATAGGGACGGTCCGGTCGGGGAAGTGAAATTTTCCTATAATGAGAGTTTGACAAAGATATATGATTTTACAGTAGGAAAAATACCGTTTTGACTAAAATGAAGTAGCTATGGAAGCAAAATTTAATTATGGAGATAAAGTTCTGATCAATGGAAATATTGTTGGGATTGTATTGTTTTCTTATAATATGTTTTTCGTTGCCTCACGATCCTTGTTTTGTTTATAGGATTATAGTCGATGCACATGAGTTGTGTCATCGGGTTAATAACTATGCTCATGTAAATCAGGCGGGAAATAAGGAATTACTTGCTGAAGATTTTAAAAGTTTGTTGGTAGATACTCAGCAATTGGCAGTGATGGAAGTGTCGGAAAGGGAATTGACATTGTTTGAATATTGATTATGGAAGAGAATACACAACTATCGTTATTATTCGATGAAGTAATCCCCCATTCCGGAATGCTCCGAATTAATGAAAATAACGAAATTGAAACGTCCGATTGATGTGGCGGATAGAATGGTCCAGGAGGTTCGGGTATGGCAGCAAAAACATCCGGATAGGGATGTAATGGAAATAATTACCCCTGATTGGGAAGAATATATTAAAAAGCAGATTGTGAACGATTTGAATTAAAAATATCATGGTAACAATAATAGTTAAAGATAATGAAACTGATCAGGAAATGATTCTTCGCGTCAGTATTGATAGCGAAGAAACTGCTACGGTTAATGTGAAGTTTAATCCTCCGCTTGACAAGAAAAAAAAAGAATATCCTGGATTGTGGGATATTATGGCAAGTCGGGTAATGAATGTGATTAAAGAGGATTAATATTAATGGAATAGAGAAAAAATAATATACTAAACTATGGAAACTAATAATATTCAAACCCGAAAAGATGAGATCCGGTTTTTTACCAATAAACCGGAGGAAATGCTAGGAAAATATCTGGCAAAACGATTATTAAGAACCTGGCAGGAAGATTTTGTCGATAATGACACCGGGGAAGTTGTTTCTATCGATCGTAATGAAATAATAGCTGATCGGGGCCAGCTTATTACCGGTGATTTGCTTGCAGTAATCCGGTTTCATTTACAGTCTGGAGATATAAGCGAAGTTGAAGTAAGTAATCAAAAGCGCGAAGGTATTTTGTCAGCATCTACTCAGATGTTTCCTTGGATGGTTACTATATGTATTGCAGGAGGAAAGAAGAAAAAAAATTTCTTTTTTATATGCTTCTTCTATAGGGATGGCTATAGAAATTGTATGTGATTATGTGGAGTTGGAATTTTCCGGGATGTTTACTTTGTTTTCGGCTAAATCATTGGAATCATGTATAATTTTAAAAGATAATCTTTTGTCTATATCAGAGTGTGAAAATATAGGCGAGGATTCAGAACAAAATGAAAGTTGTGAACCGGTGAAAAAGTTTTATCAGATTGATACAACCGTTTCTATTGTTGATGGAAGTGTTACCTCTCCCACCTTTGTTGTAGAAGCTAAAGACGTTGATCCGGGCTATGGTTATTATAAACGATTTTATTTCTAAAAAGGATCAGAGAAAAAGCTGATGAAGAAGTAGAGGAATTTGAGGTAAAATTAGAGACAGCGAAGATTCTTTCCTGTAATTATATCATTGAACGGGAATTTTCAATGGCTTATTCAGAAGAACTATGAAAGCAATAACCTTAATCAATCCTCGGGGAGAACGTTTAGAATTGACTAATGTTGAGTTTTATGAGCTCCAATTACAATTTGCTAATTCTAAGACGTTTGAACAGTGGAGTGAGAAAAAGAAGGATATCCGGCTGGATTGGAAAAGGAGATGATATCAGGCTCAGTATTTCTGCTGTAAATAAATTCCTGCGGGAAAAAGGATACCAGATTATTGATAACCTTCATAAATGACTTTTATGAAAATGCGTGATGTCCGGATAGTTGTTTGTCCTCGGTGCCAAGGAACCGGAACTTTAGAAATGGCAACCGGGGATGAGGATAGGTGTAAAACTATTTTTCTGTCCTTTGTGTAATGGTATGAGAGTTTTGAAAAGAACGGTGACAATAGAATATAATGTTGTTAACAATGCCCACGAAAGCGAAAAAAAGAATATCCGTCCCTGGAACCGGAGAGGATCGGTTACGGGGAAAAAGATGGAAAAACCGACCCAGAAGCCGTGAAGAATACCATTCGGCAAGATGGACCAGGGAAAGTAAAGTATTCCGGGAGAAACATCCGCTTTGTGCTATATGTTTGGAGAAAGGATTACTTGTTCCTTCGGAAGTAGTGGATCATATTATTCCTGTCGCAGTGTGTTCAGATTTCTGGGATAAAACCAATTGGCGGGCATTGTGTCGGAAATGTAATATTGAAAAGGAAATAAAGATAAACGTCTGATCAATGGAAGATGAATTAGTGGATATTATCCGGAATGTGGAACAGGAGAAAACGGAAAAAGGATTGGCTCCGGTTCATGCCATGTTTCTTTTCGGATATCATGCCGGCGGTAAAGAAATTGGTTAAAGATACCTTGAATAAACTGGTGAAGGAGAAAAAAAATAAGCTGGTTCCGGACGATAAATGATGATGCATTTAAATTTACAGGTGATGAAGAATAGACCTTTGAGTGAATTGGTTATTGATTTTATAAATGATCAGGATGTGAATGAGTTAAGTAAGAAAACATATAAACTCGCAATATCCCGGTTTGTCAGATGGGTTGTATTCAGTACACTGGAATTCTGGTCCTTGAAAAAGAAGGATATTATAAATTATAAATCTGTTTTGTTACGGAAGGCAAGTCACTTTTACACGATCGACCTTTATCTGACCGTTGTACGTAAGTTATATTCCTGGTTGGATGATCAGGGTTTATATGAAAATATTGCAGTTGGTGTCCGGTCTCCCAAAAAAGATAAGAAGTTTCGAAAAGGATATTTGAAGATGGAGCAGGTTGACCTGCTTTTTTGAGTTCTATTGACACTTCCTTACCGATTGGGAAACGTGATTATTGTATTATATCCATGATGCTTGGAGCTGGGTTACGCCGGGTCGAAATATGCCGGATGACAATCGGTGATGTTACGAATAATTTTCAGACGACTGTGAGGTTGCAAAGAAAAGGACATAATGAAAAAAGATACAGAGCTGGGGATAACAGAACGAATGTTGGGCGCAATTCATGATTATTTATTGTGCCGGAATAATTTCTCAGAAGATAGTCCCTTGTTTGTGAACCATGCCGGAGGGTATAAGGATTTACCGCTTCAACCTGCTATGGTTTCCAGGATGATTAAGCAAAGGTTTAAACAAATAGGTATTGTTGATAAACGTATGACCTGCCATAGTCTGCGACATACTGCAGCTATCCAGGCGTTAAAAGCCGGGGCAGATGTCTATGAAGTACAACAAATGCTAGGGCATTCAGATATAAAGACAACGACAATTTATTTAAGAGCAATAGAGGAGGAAACAAGGGTAAATAATAGAGCAGTAAGGATACTTGATAAAGTTTTATCTGAAAGCCTCGGAGAGGGTAAAATAAGCTTTTTAGACAGTGCTAAATATCAGTAGTGTAATAAAGATAGAATTTTATACACAACAAAAATTTAACACAAAGTTTGTTGTTAATACGTAAAGTTTTGAATTGATACAAAATGAAAAATTGAAATATGTGTGATGATCGGCGGTTTGAAAGGCAAAGGGGAGGGGGTGTCAATCTCTTTTTTGGACATCGTCAGCGAGACCGCACCCCTAGGAAGAAAAAATTTGCATGCAAAATTGGGAGTTTTTTGAAATAACAGAATTATGGGAAAAGGAAGGAAACCGATATCGAATGCTTTGAAAGTTCTGAAGGGAACGGATCAGCCTTGCCGGATGCGGGAGGAAATTTCGTATGAGAAAATAACGAAAATCCGAAAGCTCCGGATTATATGTGTGTTGCCGGTAAAAGGTATATAAGATCACTGCTCAGCAGTTGGCAGATCAGGGGATTCTGAATGTTGTCAATATTAATGCCGTGATGATGTATGCCAATGAGATGGGAAAATATATCGAGGCAGCAGAGAAAAAATTGTCGGGGTCTGAAAATGACCGGGTTGTGAAAGAGATCTCCGATAAAGGTGGCGTCCGGTATGTCCGTAATCCACTCGATAAGATGGCGTCCGAATATTTGGCTAATGCAAAGATGTGGGCTGTCGAACTGGGGATCACCCCGGCATCGGCTTCTAAAGTAAAAATGGGAGAAAAGAAAGAAAAAGATCCATTACAGAAATTGCTGGAGGATTTATGAAAAGGAAAAAATCTGAAATATATAAAGAGAAGGCTTTTTACACTATATCGATCGGGTAATGTCCGGGGGAGCGGATTGCCGGACGTTATGAAAAGCTGGCAGTAAAACGCCACTTGGACGATCTTCGTTTTGCAACAGAGAAAGGTTTGTATTTTGATGAAAAGGCGGCTAAGAAAGCACTGGTATTTTTTACCCTGTTGAAACATTTTAAAGGTGAATGGGCTGGAAAAGGAACTGGAATTGGAGGACTGGCAGTGTTTTATTATCTGGTGCCTTTTCGGCTGGTATCGGAGCGGAGGTGTCCGGCGATTCAATTATGCCAGTATAGAGGTTGCCCGTAAAAAATGGGAAAACAACTTTTGCGGCCGGGATTGCCTTATATATGATGATCTTCGACGGCGAAGCCGGAGCGGAGATCTATTCGGCAGCAGTGGATAAGGATCAGGCCAAAATCTGCTGGCAGGCGGCCAAGAAGATGGTAGAAAATAGTCCGGCATTGCAGAAATATCTGGATACTTATACCACTTCAATTGTTATGGAATCGACAGCATCGACTTTTTAAACCGCTTTCCAAGGATAGCGGGAACAAGGACGGTTTGAATCCTCATTGTGCTATCTGCGACGAACGTCATGCATGGCCGACGGATGACATTTTTAATGTGATTAAATCCGGTATGGGTGCCCGGAAACAGCCGCTTATTTTTACTATTACGACAGCCGGGTTTAATAATGGAATCTCCGTATTATCAATCCCGGAAAGTGATGATCGATATCCTTGAGGGAATCAAACAGCAGGAAAACGAGTTTGTTATGATTTTCTGCCCGGATAAAAAAGGATGGGAAGGAATGTCCGGAGGATGACAACTGGAAAGATCCACATACCTGGGAGAAGGCAAATCCGAATATCGGTATTTCGGTAAGCTACGATTATATGGAGAGGGAATTGCAGGATGCGATCAACAAGGGAGGTACGACGGAAGTGAACTTCAAAACCAAAAACTGCAATATGTGGGTAGACGCTCCGGACGTTTGGATCCCGGATGATATCGTTACAGCCAATAGCCGGGGAATAACGGATGATGATCTGATCGGGCTGGAGTGTTATGCCGGGCTTGACCTTGCTTCCCATGTCGACATTAATGCTTTGGCTCTATTCTTTCCGGAAGTAAAAGCAGTAAAAATGTTTTTTCTGGATCCCGGAGGGTAAGGTAAAAGAAAAAGGAGGATAAAGGTGGATTATCGTCGTTGGGCCGATGAAGGATATATTAAAGTGACTCCGGGAGATGTGATCGATATCGATTTTCAGGTGGCCGATATTGCTAAGATTTGCCGGCAATATACAGTCAAGAATCTGGCATTCGATCCGGCTAAAAGCTACCACGGTACTATACAGGGATTACAGAAATCCGGTTTAGATGATATACTGGATGAGTTTGCCCAAAGCATGATGAATATGAGCGAGCCGACAAAGAAGCTGGAGGCTTTTGTTAGGGATAGGATATTGGACCTAATGAATAATCCTGTACTCCGGTGGATGTTCCGGAACGTTGTGATTTATAAGGATGCCAACGATAATATCAAGCTGGATAAGAAAAAATCTCCGAATAAAATCGACGGTGTGGTGGCGATTGTGGATGCGATCGGAGGGATGATGTCGGTTGAGGCCGATGACCAGAAAAAAAGATAATGTATGGGAATCATTCTCTACGAACCATAAAAATATAAACCATGGAAACAAATGAATTGACACCCAGGATCCTGAAGATGACGACCAAGACGGGGTTTGTGGAGTTGTTCTGGGAAGCCGTCAATGCGGATCAACAGCAACACACTCATGAGGAGATATATGATATACTGGAAAAGGAATATCAGCAGGTGTTTAAAAGACGCCGGTATACCTCGTTTAAGAGTTTCCGGAGACGGAGAGATCAATAAAAGTTGGAAAATGAAATTTGGAATTTTAGATAATAGCCGTATATTTGTGACATTCGACGCCAACGAATGCACTAAATATTCTTTTAAGCAACAGTCATTTTTATGGCTTTGTGTAAGCTATTGTCTTTATGATATAAGGCTATCACTCCCCGTTGGACTGTTGCAGAAATGTGATAGTGGTTCGTTGGCGCGAATGGGAGGCGGTAGCCTTTCTTTATTTACTAATTTCAAATTTCATTCAACGATGCCAACGAACCTGAAATTTGCAAAATGACGCACAAGGTGTGGATAATGCACGTACTTCCCCACGAAAAAGGGAAATCCCGTCTTTAAGTTTAAAAGAGACAGTTAAAGCATTTGAAAGCAATGATCCGGACGGAACGAAACTATAAGCTACGGGCTTATAGTTTTATTCTGGATAATTGTATTTTCGATTGCTACAGTCATTATTGTATGACGACACTGCCTGATTCTATCCCCGATGAATTCATTGAAATAATGGATATCATGAGCTTGAAAACAGATCCCCCTTATTAAAAAATGATGCGTTATGGAAGAGTTAATTAAAATTACAGAGTATAACGGTAAGAAAGCCGTTTCCGCGAGAGAATTACATCAATTCCTTGAAATAAGTACTCGGTTTGACATGTGGGCTAAAAAGGATGAGAGAATACGGATTTAATGAAGGAACAGACTTTTGCACGATTTTGAGCGAAAGTACAGGTGGCCGTCCTTCCTTAGATTATGCTTTAACTCTTGACACAGCAAAACACTGGGCTATGATGCAACGTAATGAAAGAGGAATGCAGGCGCGACAATATTTCATCGAAGTGGAAAAACGTGTCAATCGTCCTTTATCACATGCTGAATTGTCTTTTGCAACAATGTCAGATGTTGGTCGAACAGGAAAAAGCGTTTGTCACAGGTAGAAGAAAAAGTGGATCGTCTTATCGAGGTGCATGAGGAAGCTGAGCGTGATCTGCATGAGTTACCAATTTCCGACAAAGAAATCCCGGAAATGTCTCTGCGTGATCAGATCCGGATGTTGGTGAACAAATACTGTAAAGTTTCCAGTTTGGGACAGCATCAGGTTTGGGATAAGGTATACACGACATTATATTACTCCTATCATATTCCGCTCCGTTCATATAAGATGCGGAAAGGGGAAAGCCTTTTGGACGTTGCTGAGCGTGTCGGTTGCCTGGATAAGATCCATGTGATCGTCTCCGGTTTGTTCAAGCGGCTCAATTTTATAGAATTCTAGCTATTAGTTAGCAGGACTCTGATCTGAAATACCGGTAACCTTATTGGTTATCCTGTCAATTCCACAAAAGGAAACGAGAGGATAACCAATATTCCCGTATCAAAAATCAGGTTTCCGGAGAAATAACCTCGGTTTTTCTCCCGGAAATATATAGTTTACGGGGAAATAAGTACACAAAGAAAAAGGAAAAGAAATAAAAAGAAAAAGAGAGTTTCGGATATGGAGTTAAGAGAAATGTTTATTTTTTGTCGATAGAGAAAATAATATGATTTATTGAAGATGTCAGAAATTGAAAGTGGATTAAAAGAATATATAGAACATTTTGGTAAAGAGATAGTTAAAAATTTGGATGAACTGAATTTTTATTATAAGCATGAATTCATTTTTTCTGCGAGTTCAGGACTATTATCTATGAAAATTTGAATTGTCTTTTTATTAGGGATTATATCAGGCCAGTATTTGTATGACTAATCATTTGTTGGAACGAATGCTGAAACATGCTTTAATTGATTTTTGAAATGAAAAGGATGTTACATTGGCAATCCAGCTTTTAATGAAAAATTAAAGGAAGGATATCGTCTATATGATAATAAGTCTCTAAATGATAATATAAGTGCAGCATGTAAGAAAGGTATTATAACAGAGGAAGAAGGAGGAAAACTGAAAGAATTAAAAAATAAATATCGTAATCCATATTCTCATGCATCTGTAAAAAAAAAATTATTTCTGAAAAACCTGAACTAGTGAAAGGGTGGATTGGTAAATTTCCAGTTCCTGAAGAAGACAGTAAGCCATTGAGGAATATCACAGTACCTTCTGAAAAATATTTTCTGAATATTACCAAGCTGATATAGCTAAAAAGAAGCATTTCCTTATTTTAAAATTGTATTTGGAACTATGGTTGCAATTGATCAGAGATATCAAAAATATAAAGAATAAAGCCTTGCAGACGCAAGGCTTTATCATTGTCTAAAGTTGTCTGAATTATAAGGATGCTGTACTTAATTCTACACCCACTTCTTTATCGCCTTTAAAATTTTATTGGTTGTTTTTCATCGGCAAAAGTAACTTCGGTTTTTTTGTATAGCCTCATTTGATTCGGTAATTCCGGCATAGATCATAAATTAGTAGTAAAAAAACGTACATTTATTTGGTTGTGTACATATTTTTTACTACATTTGTAGTGTAATTAAGTTCTTTGATGCTATGAGTTACAAATCAGTGAAAGACGTTGTAACACTGCTGGTGAAATACGATTTTAAACTGGTGAGGCAGACAGGAAGTCACATGGTTTTTACTAACGGTAAGCGTGTGGTTGTTGTTCCAAATCACCGGGGTGGTATTGAGAAAAGGCACTTATTACAGCATCTTAAGACAGGCAGGGCTGAAGTAGCCCTGCCTTTACAAGAAAAGGAGATGAGAAAATGAAAACAGTAAATGTAGTTATTGAACATGCGGAGACAAACCTGAGTGCATACGTGGAAGATGCACCTATCATTACTATTGGAGATACGATCGAAGAAATTGGAGAAAAAATATCAGGGAGGCTATTAATCTTTACCTGGAGACTTGTAAGGATGAGAATATTGATCCCGGAAAAGTATTTGAGGGAGAGTATGAATTAAAATTTCAGCTTGATGCTCCTACCTTCATCAATTACTATAGTAACATATTTACGAAGGCAGCCTTGAGCCGTGTGACAGGCATCAATGAACGTCAGTTGTGGAGATATGCCGCTGGCAAGAATGTTCCCCGGAAAGAACAACTTGAAAAATTCCAGAAAGGGATAAATAAACTGACAAGAGAATTACAATCCATCAGCTTTTTATAGAACTTAGTTACATTTTGAAGAGGGTATGTTCTGAAAAGGGCATACCCTCTTGTTTGGGAGCCATTCAAATTCTTTGATTTTCTTTAAATTTTCCCCGGAACTTGAAAAAAAATACGACATTGTCGATGCAGAAATACGACATTTGTCGAATTGACAGGTGTTGCAAATCCCGTTTTCTTTGCTATATAAATTTATGGCAAATGACATTCTTACGCGAAATATGGGATAAAAGGCAGCTAAAAAGAGAGGTCGAAGTGACCACCAGGAAGGAATATGAGGAAAAGGTTTCTTCTCTCCGGAATGGTATCGATTATGGAGTGACCGTTAATAATGATGTAGCGATGCGTATTACAGCGGTATTTGCAGCGATCCGGTTACGTTCTGAGAATATTGCTTCCCTGCCGAAAAAAGATTGCGAAAAATACTCTCCGGGAGAAGAAGCGGTAAATAATCATCCTGTTAGCCGTTTGATCCGGGTTAAGCCTAACCCATATATGAATATTTTCAATTTCTGGGATTGTATTAATGCCGGAATGGACGGTTGGGGAAATTTTATGCAATCATTGAGCGGGATGCACACGGGGATCCGGTTGCCTTACATCCGGTATTGCCTTCTGAAACCAGTGTGACTGTCAAGGACCGGAAAAAAATATTTTTAAGGTCTATGGAAATCGGTTAGGGCTGGACGGTATTTACAGCAATGAGGAAATGTGTCATTTTATGCTGACAACCCTGAACGGACTGAAGGGCCTGAATCCAATAGAATATAATGCGATTTCTATAGCAAAGGGTGTGGCGGCGACGAAATTCGGTGCGGAATTCTAAAAAAGGGCGGCAATATCAGGGCGGTATTGGAAGCTGACGGGTCGATGTCTGATACGGAGTATAATAATTTTGTGAAGCATTTTAACGAGTCGTCCCGGAACTATGAAACCCCGCTCCTGGAATATGGAATAAAATATAAGCAAGTCGGCATTTCTCCTATTTCCGCCCAGTTATTGCAGACGGAAACTTTTTTCCATTCAGGATATAGCCCGGATCTTTAATGTTCCTCCGCATATGCTATGCGAAATGAGCCATGCAACCTTCTCCAATATCGAGCATCAGACGATTCAGTTTACCACCTTTTCTCTCCGTCCTTCCGTGAAACGGATCGAAACAGAGCTGGAAACCAAACTTTTTTTTCGAAGGGGAAACGGATCAGTATAGCGTGAAGTTCGACTTAAATGGCCTGATGCGTGGTGATACGGCGGCCCGGTCGGAATGGTATCGGACCAGCATACAAAATGGTATCCATAGCCGGAATGAGATCCGGCAAATGGAGGGATACCCCGCGGCTTGAGGGACTGATGACATGCTATATCCTTCGAATATGACAATTGTAGGACAAGAAAATCAGGATAAAAATGAAGACGAATTTAATAGGACATGTAAGAAAGCTTGCAGGGGGAACGTTGAAGAAACCCGAACGATTGAGTTTGTTGCTTCGGATAATACGAGGGACGCTCACGGAACGGTGGTTCCTGTGGATAAGTGGGATCTTACCCGGTTTAATAGTAACGGAATTATCGGATATCAGCATAATGTTTATGGTGATATGTGCGGGAATGAGGATCCGGACCGGGTGATCGGAACCGGACAGGCCCGGATTGAGGATAATCAACTGATTGTTTCGATGACCTTCGAACCTGCAGAGTTGAACCCTTTAGCCGAAAAAGATCTTCCGTAAGATTCTGCATGGCACTTTGAAAGCTGTTTCTGTCGGTTTTGTGCCGACTAAAGAGGGCGCCTGGGGAGAAGGTGAAGAAGCGAAGAACGGATCTAATCCGACCTATTATTTTGACGGTCAGGAATTGCTGGAAGTGTCGGTCGTGAACATTCCGTCCAACAAAAATGCACTGAAACGTGGTTTTCGGGATAACACGGTAGATGCGATCAATTTTATTTACCGGGCTTTGGATGGCCGTTTCCGGTATTCCGAGATTGAAGATATGAAGGTCCGGGATATACTGGATTTGCTGGATGAACGGAAGGCTCCGGAAAAAACGGAAGAGGGAGAAGCCCCGGAAGTTCCGGAGGACATACCGGAAGATCGGGCGACTGATGATGCTGATGTTGTTCTGGCCGAGGCGGAATTGGCAATAGACAAATAACTATTCATTTTTAAATTGACAGATATGAGAAAATTCATGAAATTAAAAAAGAACTCTCTACGGAGATTGAGAACTATAAGCGTTTTCGGGGAGAGGGAAAAGCAGAGGAAGCTAAAGCAGCTCTGGAAAAAGTGCGGGGACTTACCAGTGAACTGGAGGATGCACAGGCTTTGGATCGGGCAGAAAGGGCTTCGGTAGCAGATAAGTTCTCAGAGCAGGAACGGAGTGAAATAAACCGTTTTTCTTTCCAAAAATTTATTCGCGAGGCTGCAGAAGGTAAGTTGGAGGGTTTTTGAATTGGAGATGGCACAGGAAGGAAGAAAGGAAGCCGGCGAATTGGGCCGGACGGTTAAGGGTGTTTGTATTCCTTATTCGGTATTGTCGGTAAAGAATGTCAGGGCTGCGGCCGGACAGAATGCCGGGACTGCTGCTGATGGAGGCAATTTGATACAAACTTCCGGGCCGACCTATATCGAAGCGTTGCGTGCTAATCTGGTGATGCAGAAGCTGGGTGCAAAATTCCTGACCGGACTGATCGGGTACGCTGAGTTTTGTAAAAAATTCGAAGGTGGATATCTCCTGGGCGGGTGAAGCCGAGACTGTTGAAAACGAGAAGATTTCTTTCAGCCTTCAGGAGATGAAGCAGAAACGCCTGGTGATCACTACGGCCTTTACCAAAGATCTGCTGAATCAGACGAGTATGGATGTGGAATCCCTGATAATGAATGAGATGATACTGGCACATGCCCAAAGGGATTGATGATGCGGCCCTTAACGGTGCAGGCAGTAAGGCTCCACTCGGTATTCTGAATCTGGAGGGTATCGGCGCAGTCGCTATCGGAGAAAACGGTGGTGAAATCGACTGGACGAAGGTGATAGCCCTGGAGACGGCAATCAGTGCAAAGGATGCGATGCTGGGGAATTTGGCTTATCTGACCAATCCAAAGGTTATCGGGGCTTTGAAAACCACTGAAAAGGCATCTGGAACGGCCAGATTCCTGATGGAAGCGGCGAATACGCTGAACGGTTATGATATTATCAGTACGACTTTGATGCCTTCGGATATTACCAAAGGTACCGGGAAGAATCTGTCTGCAATGCTGTTCGGAAACTTTGCCGATGTGATCGTGGGCCAGTGGGGCGGACTCGACATTATCGTGGATCCGTACACCCTGAAGAAATCCGCACAGGTGGAGATTACGATGAATGCCTGGCATGATGTTTTCGTGCGGCACGATGAAAGTTTCGCGGCAATCAAGGATATTAAAACGGCATAGTATGTTGGTAAAGATTAATAAACCTTTGAAAGGATACGGGTATTTTGGCGGCGAGACCGCCGAATTGCCTGATGATGTTGCTGCCAAGTTTATTAATAGCGGAGCGGCGATTATGATTCAGAAAACTGAGGGCGGGGAAGATGATAACACTTTACCGGAAGATCTGCCGATGCGTGATCTGTTGTACGAAAATGGTTATGAATCGGTGGAACAAATTCTGGATGCTAAGGAAACTCTTACCGATGTGAAAGGTATTGGTAAATGCGTCTGCCTGCAGGATAATTGAATTTTGCGGAAATTATGAAGGTTGAACGGATCAGCACATCGGAAGAGCTTCCTGTAAAATTGGAACAACTGAAAGAGCATCTCCGCATTATGTCGGATGACTTCGACAGTATTCTGATTTTACACCTGAAAGCGGCAATTGCTTTCGGCTGAAGAATTTACCGGTCAGGTGTTATGGCCGGGAAATTTTCGGTTGACGGGTGATTTTGATAAGGTGTTAAAGACTGTGATAATGCCGATCACAGATATTGTATCTGTCCGGCTGGATGGTGAAGAATTGGATGTAACGGAGATAGGGATATCCGGAAGCAGTCTTTATTTTCCTGAAGGGATGAAAGGAAATTCTGTAATAATTGAATTCATAGCCGGTTTTAAGGAAGTTCCTTTCGATGTTGCTGCTGCGATACTTTTAATTGCTGCCAAATTTTTTTTGAAAATCCTTCGGATTCTGTGGAACAATTGCCGAAGGCTTCTACAAAACCTTTTAAGACCACATAAGAGATGGGGAAGATAGATTTTTAGTGTAGGTGCATTTGATACACGGGTAGAATTATATTCTCCGGAGTTGAAACAGACAGTGTCCGGAGCGGTAGAGAAGAATTTTACTGTACAGGGGTGTAGTTTATGCGAAGGTCAGATCCCGGAATATGGGTGAAGATACCGGCGAAGGAGCAATTCTTATAACAAATATTCAGGAAATAGTGAGTTATGATGTTCCGGGGTTGACAATGCCTGGAGGATAAAGAAGGATAATGAAATGTATGATGTTATCTCTGTGGACAGAATTCAGCGACGTTTTATGAAAATTACAGCTAAAAGGATTGTATGAAAGACGGAATTAAAATAATAGGGATGGAAGAAACAATGGCTGTTCTGGATCAGATCCGTGAAGATTTTCCCCAGAAAAGTTGCAGTGTCCGCAATAAAAAAAATTCGATGAAGCCTTTTGTAAAGGAAATTGTGAAAGCTAATAATGACGTACCGGAAACAAAAAAAAGTCACAAAATCGAGGACTTTGAGAGCAGCAAAAGATATTGCAGTTTCGACGGGAGTTTGGTCAGACAAAGGGGCCGTGAAACACAGATCTTCCAGGAGTAAAAAGCCTGTGAGAGTTTTTTTAGTCTTATTTACTGGAGGAATTACGGGACATTGTCAAACCGGAATCCGATGCACCGATTTGTAAGATCCAGAAGGCCGAAGTCCAGGGACTGGAAGGGAGGTATCGTTGGAACAGGGAATATCGAGAAGGCCTGGGGAAAGCATAAAGGGGCTGTTGTCAATAATCTTCCGGCTGAAGCCAGGAAAGCTTTTTGAAAAGTATTTATTAAAAAGACAAAAGCGATGAAGGAAGATATAAATATTCTGATCAGTAAAACGGTTGGTGAAATAATCCCCACGTATGCAGTACTTGCCGATATTGATAACGGGGTAAAAATGTCCTTATGCCTTTTACCGGATAAAACAATCCGGAGTCAGGGACGAAAGAGTGTGTAAGAAGTATTTACGATACCGGAGTTTTTTTGGTCGGAGATACCTTTGATCAGGTGAATGAATTGTGTGAGAAGGTCAAAAGCAGAATTTATGGTTTACGCGGATGTGACTATGCGATTTCTGTCATTTCGTCCGCTACAGATTATGATGCAGATGACCGGAAATATGTGTGCGAAATGAGTTTTACAATTAAAAAAAATTATAAGTTATGGGACAGAGTATTAATGGATATGACATTATTTTTCAGGCTGTAATCGGAGAGCAAAAAAAAAAGCTGTTTGCCGGGACGAAATCGAACAACTTTAACCTGAATCCAAAGGTTAAAGAATCTATTACCAAAGAGGATAAAGGCACCTCTAATAAGAAAAATAACCGGTTATGATACTGAATTTACCGTTGACGGGGTAATGGAAATAAATGAGGCGGAAGAGAAAACAAAACGGCTCGACCGCAACGATGTGATCGATTTGGTTATGGCCGGTGATCCGATTGAATTTGTGTATGGGAATCCGGCGCCGGGTAATACCGCTTACAAAGGGAAGATGGTGATAACCGGTTATTCGGAAAGTACCGATGCGGAAGGTGAGGCCACCTATTCCCTGAATTGCTCCGGAATCACAAAGCTGACCAAAGAAGAAATTACAGGGGTGTAAAGCTATGAAAGATTTTTTGAAAATAGGTGATTCAGAATATCGGGGTTGAGGCAAACTGGAATGCTATAGCCGGTTTTTGCCGGAAAAAGGGAGTTTCTGATTTGTCTCAGCTTGATGTCTTGGTACATATCGCTATAGACGATATCTTACCTCTGATGCATTGTTGTATAAAAAGAAGGCGAGCGGTTGGAAAAACGTAATTTCCGATGTCGGAATCTGAATTGGGAAGTGTTGTCAATACAGCAGTAATGGGGCAATTTATGAGAATTTATGCAAGGCAGAGCCAGATGGAGGCGGATGGAGGGAGTGGAAAAAAAAAGTAAATGAAATAGTTTCCCTGGATTATTTTCTGGGTATTGCCTTGGGGAATTGGATATGCAGGTGATGGAGTTTTGGGAAATGCGCCTTAAGGATTTTTTTTTTTCTGAAACTTCACTACTACAATGAGAAGAAACAGCGGGAATTGGAAGTATATGCCAATCTGCTCAGAATGCAGACAGTTTCCCTGATTAATGTTCAGTTAGATAAAAAATCAAGGATTACGGATCCTAAAAAAAAAATTTTGGTTATTGCCCTGGGAGATTGAAAGTGTTCAGGAAAGTGGTGTACAGGATATCGGGAATGTAATAAAATTAAGCAAATTGCTATGAGTGTTATTTCTAAGTTAAAGGTCTGGATTGGTTCCGATACCTCTGATTTGCAGAAAGGACTAAAAAAGTAAAAGGAAGTTTCTGCTTTCGGGACGGAATAAAAAAGCTGAAGGGGATGATAGCCGGGGCTTTTGCTGTAAGTAGCATTGTGTCATTTGCTAAAGAATGCCTGGGTTTAAGTAAAAAGTTCAGGCAGAGGCAGAGAAAAAGTTAGGGGCGGTAATCAAGGCAACGGGGGCAGCTGCAGGCTTAACAGCCGATGAAATGAAAAAAATACGCGTCGCAATTGCAGGATGTGACCAAATACGGCGATGAAGTGACTATAGATGCGATGGCCATTATGTCGACCTTTAAATCGATCAAGGGGGATGTATTTAAAGAGGCTATTGCTTCAGCTCAGGATATGGCGACGGTCTTGAATACCGATTTGAATGCAGCAGTCATGCAGATCGGTAAGGCTTTGGAATCGCCGGAAATTGGTCTGACAGCTTTGCGCCGTTCGGGTGTTTCTTTTTCCCAGGAACAGGTAAAACAAATCAAGCAACTGGTTGCCGAAGGGAAAAAGCAGGAAGCGCAGCTGATTATGTTAAAAGAACTCCAGAATGAATTTGGCGGAGCAGCCAAAGCTGCGGCTGGAGATGCCTATGGAGCTGCAACACAATTAAGTAATGCCCTTGGGGGGATTTGAAAGAGGTTATCGGTGCTGCTGTTACTCCCTAGTGTGGAAAGTATAAATTCTCTTACAAATGCAACAAAAAGAGGTCACTAATGTACTAAATGACGAGTCGATACCGACATGGCGTAAGTGGTTGGGGATGTTAAGTCCTACACTGTCACGAGCTAATAAACTTCTAGCCGAACAGAATAGAATGATACGTGAGGATAATGAGGAAATTATAAAGGGTTTAAAGCTTTCGGAATTGTCTTTGAATGATTTATTGGGAATACAGAATGTATATAAGACTTTAAATAAGGAGCGTGGTGATAATCGCTATCAGCAGACTCTTAAAGCAATTGCAGATGAGATAGATAAAAAGAGCTTCAGGGATTAAAGCAGAGACAGAAGCACAAAGGAAAGCCCGTGAGGCAGCAGAAGAAAAAAAATAAATCTAGAAAAAAAGAAAAAGCAGGCGATTCAGGATACGATAGACATGGAGGAAAAAACTTCCGGAGCTATCGGAGAAAAAATAAAAAGGCTTTACAAAATCTGAAATCTGCAACCGATATAACCGATCAGGCAAGTCTGGATTATTATAACAAAGAGATAGCCCGTCTGAATTTACTTGTACAGAAAACGGACGAACTCAGCCGGAAAACGGGTGCTCGATGCACAGAAAAAAATGGAAGGTGGCCCGATCAGCCAACCTGCTGTATTGTACGGGTTAGATGATGCTTTATTCGATATAAACGGTGAATTGCCGGTATTCGATGATCTGGCGCAATTGCCGGATAAATTAGAGCCTGTGCGGACCAAACTGCAGGAAATACAAAAGACTGCATAGATGTGAGTGACGTTGTCAATGCAGCTTTTAACGATCTGGCGGTCGGGTTCGGCGAAAATATCGGTGAGCTTATAGCGGGATCCGGAGATTTGCAGGGTTTTGCCACACTCGTTGCCGGAACTTTTGCCGACATGGCCATAAATGTGGGAAAGACTGCGATATCGACAGGTATAGCCGTGGAAGGTATCAAGCTTGCATTGAAATCGCTGAATCCTTTTGCTGCCATTGCTGCCGGGGCTGCGTTGGTGGCTTTGGGTACTGCTGTAAAAAGCTCTTTGGGTAAGATTGCTGATGGAGGTAATGCTTCGGGAACATTTTCCGGGAATGCTTATAGCAATGAGGTGAATATCGGGAATACAAAAGATTATTCTTCCGGGATGGATTCCGGTAAAATTAATGTAATTGTAAGTGGTGAGTTGAAAGCAAAAGGCAGTAATCTGGTTGCTGCTATTAATTCTGAAAATATACGTAAAGGATTGACGACATGAGTTACGGTTTGAAATACAGGCTGTCGTTTGACAGCGTTTCGGATACACCATACGAGATAAATATTCTGGAGGCCGGATATGACGGGCCTGTAGAAAACCGGAATCTTGGCAGTGCCCCTGTTCTGAAAATGGATGATGGCGAGGCCGTGCGGGGTACCTCTCTGGAATTGAGCATAGAAACCTGTTTTGACGGCGATCTCCGGGAGTTTTACACGACGGACAGAAAGAAGTTCCGGGTAGAGGTGTACCGTTCGGGCGTATTGTTCTGGAGCGGACACATCCTTCCGGAGCTGTATTCGGAGCCTTACATTTCCGTTCCTTTCGATGTATCCGTTACGGCCTCCGACGGTCTGGGCTTACTGAAAAATATTCCTTTCGGTCTGAGCGGCAAGCGTTCCGTGTTTGATGTCATCAAATATTGCTGTGAGCAGACGGGACTGGTGCTTAACTATGTCTTTGCATCGAAACTACTTGCTACCGGTATGAGTGGTGTGGCGAGCGTGTACACCCAGGCGTTTATAGACTGCAATGCATTTGACGATGCGGATTGCTATGAGGCCTTGGAGAAGGTACTGATCACTTTCGGATCCTATATCAAGCAGAAGGACTGGAAATGGCATGTGCTCCCGTATACGGACCAGGATACGGATCTGATGGAATATGATCCGTCGTGTAATTTTGCGGGCGGCTTCCGGCCTGTAATGAAAAACACTGGGGGCTATCGGGGATGACACTTATCCTGTCGGGCAACTGGAATCTGAGATCGTCCCGGCCAGGAAGGATTTTACTATGGAACAGCCCTACGAGCTGTATCCGAGCCTTTTGAAAGACTATTGTTTTGCGGCGGTGGGAAGCTGGATACTTTCTCCCGGAGTACGGTTTATGCGTGTGGATGAAGAGACTTACTGTGAACTGAAACCGACAAAACTTCCCGAAAAACTCGAAGCCTACGTTATGCAGTCCATATCCGTAGAAGCCTGCAACCGGCCTTTCCGGATAGAGTTTCAGTTTTCGATATGTCTGATGTCAAACCGGGAGATCGGTTCGATCGACATGAGCACCGGCCGAAGTTTCCGGCTTGAGATTTTTATCACCGATTCCGGTGGCACCAGGCATTATCTGTCGGCTGAAGGCTGGGGGACAAAAAGAGACATACATTGAAGTCCGCGGAGATGTACAGAACGGCAAACTCCGTATTACGGACGGAGTCAACTATGATTATATCCCTGCGAGTTTCGAAACGTTCAGAATCAATCTGGAGCGTATTCCCTATTCCGGAGAGATGGCTTTTCGCATTATAAATCCTTATAAGTATTATACGGTTCCCGGCACGCCTGCTTTTGACGATTACAACGATATGAACATTATCTGCCTTAAGGAGTTTGTATTCACCAGCGATGTCGACGGAAATCCGGACGTGAACGTTTTTGCTGAACCCGGAAGCGTCGACGTCGGCCCCTTCGCTGAAGGTGGGTTTTGTGGATGCGCCGTTTACGGAGAACGCCCGGGGCATCTTCAAAAACATACTGATGACTTCCGGAGGTTTTACGTCGGAGTGGTATTGCCGGGGAAGCGGACTGGATTCTTTTTTTTTGCCAATATCGCCCTGCAGGACATGTCGAGCCGTATCGGCGTGCCTTCGTTTTGCCTGCACGGGGTGATCCATGCGACGGATTTTTGATTCTGTTGTCTGACAAGTATTCCGGACGGAAACTTTATCTGAAGGAGTACAGCTACGACCTGATGGAAGAGGAGATCGACTGTACGTTGTGTGAGTTGTTGCCGTTCAATGCCGGTATTGACGGAGAGATTACGCAATCGCCGAGGAGTTCGAACAAGTCCAAGACTGAAACGAGGGCATCGGGCGAGACCGAATACCGGAGCTACGGCGGGGACGATCAGTACCCCCAAGATGATCCGGGAGCTTGTTTCCATGCCGGATGACCAGCTGTCGGAGGGCTGCCTCCTGGAGGTAGACGACAGGATGTCCGTATCATCGAAGAGGGTGGCAGTCGGGGGGCTTACGGATTTGTCATACAAGCGGGTGCTGCAGTCAGGTGTGTTCTGGACCAAGGAGGAGATGAATTGTACGGACGGCTATCTGGAGGTACAGGGAGAGAAAATAAAGGCCGGGGACAGTGATAAGTGGAATGCGCATGAATTTGATGATTTTTTGGATCAACCCGTCAGGAAGACAGACAGC
>VOFJ01000436.1_pt1 | contig 48000 bp, 90 predicted proteins | sample 5384081 | NCBI WGS metagenome assembly VOFJ01 (sample SAMN12384729, study PRJNA508395) | human gut metagenome | isolation source: healthy gut I | host: Homo sapiens
ATTTTACTACATCTCATTTTTGTTTGTCAAGAACTTTTTTAAGTTTTCAAAACTTTTTTGATGAAGTTTTTTGTCTTTATTGACGACTTGTCTGCTTTACCACAAGTAGGAAGCTTTGTCAACCACTTTTTAATTTTTTTAAATTTAAAATTCAAAAAATAAAAAACGGAGTAAAAAGGAGGGATTTGAACCCTCGCGCCGCGTTAACGACCTATACCCTTAGCAGGGGCACCTCTTCGGCCTCTTGAGTACTTCTCCAGTCTCCGAACTATTAACCAATGTTAAATTGTGGAGTGCGCATCTTTCGTAGCGCATTTGTTATTATACTTAAAAGCCACCTTCTTGTCAACGGTTTTTTTCATTTTATTTACATTTTTTTAATCATTCTCATATTCCATTGCACAAAGACATAAAAAAAAGCAGAGGCAAAAGAAGTTTTGCCTCTGCTTTTTTCAAGTATTCGCCTGAATCGTTTCTTCTATTCTTCTCTTCACTTCTGCTGCGATCTCAGTTGTTTTCATATCTTTGTACTCATCATATTCCATAGGTTTCAGGAAATAGATCTGCGAACATTCAGCATCTTAGCAGAACCTGTATCGAAAGCTTTATAGGAATCGATAAGCGCTACAGGCACGATCGGACACTTAGCTTTGGTGGCAGCCTTAAAAGCTTCCGCCTTTAAATTCCTGAGGATGGTTTCCATTCTTGCTTCTGGTTCCCTCTGCAAAAAATAAGGTAATTCCTTCCTGCTTTTACTTCTTTTTGTTACATTGATGATCACCTGCATGGACTGTTTAATATCTTTCTGTCAATAAGAAATGCCTTCATACACGCAAATACTTGTTTCAGAAAAGGTACATTTCCTACCTCTTTTTTTTTTGCTACTACAGAAAATGGAACCGGACAAACTTCCATAATTGCCAGCACATCGTAGAGTCCCTGATGATTGGGATAAAAAATAAATCCGTTTTCTTTTGGGATATTTTTCTGTTCCATGAGCTTCTATATGCAGATTTCCTCCACGGTTCGCTGCGTGGTCAATTTTTTTTCAGCATGGCATAACGCTGTTCCTCTGTATACTTGTCCCATGAGCCGCATACCAGTTCAGCATGATCCAATAGTACGGAATGAACAGGATATTTTTTCAAAACCATCACAATAATTCTTTTCCTTGATTTTCTCTCCCTTCTGCAAACAAATTTCACCCAGACATCCATATGAAAAAAGGCCGCTGCAGGATACTCTCATCCAACAGCAGCCCCGGCTTTTAATCTGCATTCAGCTTATTTGCAATTTTTTCCTCATATCCTGGATTCTTTTTTATAAAAACATTATATGCTTTTTTTATAATTCTTGTAGGAATCTGTAGTCATAAACTTTTGCATAATCTGCCGCAGCCTGCTCTCTGAGACTGTCTGTTATTTCAGATGGCGGCATTACATAATATTTACTCCCCTCTTTTTTCACCATATATGTTCCAATGCAGGGGAATATTCCTGCTCATTTTCCAATACAAGATTGTAAAGGATATACACATACGTATATGCATCATTTTCGGAAAGTATTTTGCATTCATTTACATTTATCTTAGTAGGATTATGAGCTGCAAAAGTATTTGATGGTGGCATCAATTTTCATTCTGAAGGAGTTCGCTGGTATCGTCCTTCTGAACATAGCAGTCCTTCACCTTTTTTTTCGCTGCCATCCGTATACTCTTTTTTATCAGAGATTCCACTACCCCCTCTGGTGTTTTTATGATTTACGCCGCATCCGGACATTGCCAAGATAAACATCATGGCAATCCCAGTATCATAATTTTGATTTTTCTTCTCCATAATCTTTTTAGATTCCTTCAATCAATCTTCAGTTGTGTCTCCGGCTTCTGGTTCTTCTTTGGAAAATTCTTCATCAGGCATTTCCTCTTCCTCAGCTGTTTTCCTCAAGCTGTTCTTCACTGCTGCCAGCTTTGGGATTTTCTTCTACTCTTTTCCCGAACTTTCGCAAGACTTGCCACTGTTACACCCTCATCCAGATTGATCAGCTTCACTCCGGAAGTGATTCTTCCAAGAATAGAAATTCCAGCACAGGTAATGCGAATAATGATTCCCTCTGTTGTGATCATCATAATCTCATTTTCCTCATTTACTGCCTTTGCACCAATAACATTTCCAGTCTTTTTCCGTAATCTTATAACACTTCACACCTTTACCACCGCGGTTCTGGCAGGTAAATTCAGACATGGAGGTACGTTTACCCATACCATTTTCAGATACAACAAGGAGATAATCTCCCTGAGAATTCAGCTGCATTGCCACAACCTCATCCCAGGATCAAGATTCATACCACGAACACCCATGGAGCTTCTTCCGGTACTTCTTACATCAGTCTCCTTGAAACGGATGCACATACCATCTCTGGTTACAAGCATAATGTCTTTATTATTGTCAGTAGCCTTTACCTCAATCAGCTCATCATCATCACGAAGTGTGAATTGCCACAAGACCTGTCTTACGTACATTTGCATATTCTTCCATAGGTGTCTTCTTCACAAGACCATCCTTAGTTGCCATAACCAGATACTTGCCTTCTTCGAATTTACGCATAGGAATAACAGATGTAATGCGCTCACCTGGCATAAGCTGCAGCAGATTGATAATTGCTGTACCTCTTGCAGTTCTGCCTGCCTCGGGATCTCGTAGGCTTTCATTCTGTATACACGGCCGGTATTGGTAAAGAACATCACATAATGATGGGTTGTGGTCATCAGCAGATCTTCGATATAATCGTCATCTATGGTCTGCATTCCCTTGATTCCACGTCCGCCTCTGTTCTGGCTGCGAAAATTATCTACAGTCATTCTCTTGATATAACCAAGTTTTGTCATAGTAATGACAGTATTTTCCCTTGGAATCAGATCTTCTGTGGAAAGATCATAGACATCATATCCGATGGCAGTTCTTCTCTCATCGCCGTATTTGTCAGCGATTGCAAGAGGATTTCTTCCCTTACAACACGAAGAAGGAGATTTCTGTCTGCAAGAATTGCCAGGAATTTGCGGATCTTCTCTTCTAATTCTGCATATTCTGCTTCCAGCTTCTCTCTTTCCAAACCGGTCAGAGCTCTCAGACGCATATCTACAATAGCCTGAGCCTGCACATCCGTCAGTTCGAATCTGTCCATCAATTCCTGCTTCGCAATCTGAACATTGCGGGCAGCACGAATGATTCTGATAACTTCGTCGATATTATCCAGGGCTTTCAGCAAGCCTTCCAAAATGTGGGCACGTTCCTGCGCTTTATTCAGATCATATTTGGTTCTTCTGGTTACAACGTCCTCCTGATGAGCCAGATAATGCTCCAGAAGCTCTTTCAGATTCAGTACCTTTGGTACAAGACTGTCCCCATGAGGTACCACACAAAGCATGATAACGCCAAAAGTATCCTGCAGCTGGGTATGCTTTAACAGCTGATTCAGAACAACATTTGCATTGGCATCTTTACGAAGGTCAATACAAATACGCATACCCTCACGGCTGGAATGATCATTCAGGTCGGTAATTCCATCAATCTTTTTTATCACGGACAAGCTCTGCGATCTTCTCGATCAGTCTTGCTTTGTTTACCATGTATGGAAGCTCTGTTACGATAATACGTGATTTTCCATTTGGTAAGGTCTCAATATTTGATACTGCACGTACACGGATCTTTGCCGCGGCCTGTGCGGTATGCCTCCTCGATTCCCCTTCTTCCGAGAATAGTGGCTCCTGTAGGGAAATCCGGGCCTTTTACAACGTCAAGAAGCTCTTCAATTGTGGTTTCTCTCTGCTCCTCGATGGTATTGTCAATAATTTTTACAACAGCATTAATAACCTCTCTAAGGTTATGGGGCGGAATGTTCGTAGCCATTCCAACCGCAATACCTGTAGTACCATTGACCAGCAGGTTCGGGAACCTGGAAGGAAGCACCTTTTGGCTCTCTCTCAGTTTCATCAAAGTTTGGCTGGAAGTCTACAGTATCTTTATTAATGTCAGCAAGCATCTCCATGGAAATTTTGCTCAGGCGGGCCTCAGTGTATCGCATTGGCAGCTGCGCCGTCGCCGTCCACAGAACCGAAGTTTCCATGTCCGTCAACAAGAGTATAGCGGAAAGACCACTCCTGGGCCATGTTTACCAAGTGCCCCGTAAATAGAGCTGTCGCCATGGGGATGGTATTTACCCATGGTATCACCCACGATACGCGCGCACTTACGGTGCGGTTTATCAGGACCATTGTTCAATTCGATCATAGAATACAGCACTCTACGCTGTACCGGTTTCAAACCATCTCTTACATCTGGAAGTGCTCTTGAGGCAATAACGCTCATAGCATATTCGATGTAAGATTCTTTCATGGTTTTCTCCAGATCCACATCATGGACCTGGTCAAAATCTTGTCATCCATATTGTTCTATCTCCCTAGATATCCAGATTCTTTACAAAGCGTGCATTTTCTTCGATAAATTCACGTCTTGGCTCTACCTGGTCGCCCATCAGTGTGGTAAATACAAGGTCAATTTCGGAGGTGGCTGCCTCATCCATTGTAACGCGGAGAAGAATACGCGTCTCCGGATCCAGTGTAGTCTCCCAAAGCTGTTCCGCGTCCATCTCGCCCAGACCTTTATAACGCTGGATCTTATTGTTGGAGTCTCGTCCTATCTCTGTAAGGATGGCGTTCAGCTCATCGTCATCGTACGCATACCACACGTTCTTGTTCTTCTCGATCTTGTACAGCGGCGGCTGTGCCAGATATACATAGCCCTGCTTGATCAGCTCCGGCATAAATCTGTACAGGAATGTAAGAAGCAGTGTGGCAATATGGGCACCGTCAACATCGGCATCAGTCATAATGATGATCTTGTGATATCTCAGTTTGGAAATATCGAAATCATCATGAATACCGGTACCAAAGGCTGTGATCATAGCCTTGATCTCTTTGTTTGCATAAATCTTGTCCAGACGGGCTTTCTCTACGTTCAGTATTTTTCCACGAAGAGGAAGGATAGCCTGTGTAGCACGGTTACGAGCTGTCTTCGCAGAACCACCAGCGGAATCACCCTCTACGATATAGATTTCGCAATTCTCCGGATTCTTGTCGAGCAATCGGCAAGCTTTGCCTGGAAGGGACATACTGTCAAGGGCAGATTTTCCTTCTGGTAAGATCTCGGGCCTTACGCGCTGCCTCTCTGGCTCTCTGGGCAAGTACAGACTTCTCTACGGTTGCCTTGGCTACAGCAGGATTCTGTTCAGAAAAATCTCCAGCTGTTTGCTTACAACACTGTCTACAGCGCCTCTGGCCTCACTGTTGTCCAAGTTTCTGCTTCGTCTGGCCTTCAAACTGCGGATTGCCAATTTTTAACGCTGACAATGGCCGTCAGGCCTTCTCGGATATCATCACCGGAAAGGTTTGGCTCGCTGTCCTTGAGAAGCTTATTCTTTCTGGCGTAATCGTTAAATGTGTTTGTAATGGCATTTCTGAAACCAGTAATATGGGTACCACCTTCAGGAGTATTAATATTGTTTACAAATCCGTAAGTATTCTCTGTATAAGAATCATTGTGCTGCATGGCAACTTCAACCGCCACACCGTCCTTCTCACCCTCGCAGTAAATGATCTCCGGATAAAAGAGCTTTCTTTACTTCTGTTGAGATAAGTAACAAATTCCCTGATACCACCTTCATAGTGGAAAGTTTTCTCCCTTCCCATACCTTCCCGCTTGTCAGTAAGAATGATCTTCAGACCTTTGGTAAGAAAAAGCCATTTCACGAAGCCGCTGTTTCAGGATATCGTAATCGTATACAGTCTCCTCGAATATCTGCTTGTCCGGGAGAAAAGTAACAGTAGTTCCGGTAGAATCACCACATTCTCCAACTTCCTTAAGCGGATACATTGTCTTACCACGCTCGTAACGCTGCTCATATCTCTTTCCATCTCTGCAGATTGATACTTCAAAAAGCCATTCAGAAAGTGCATTAACAACGGATGCACCTACACCGTGAAGACCTGCTGATACCTTGTATCCTCCACCGCCAAACTTACCGCCGGCATGAAGAATGGTAAATACCACCTCTACAGCTGGAATGCCGGCTTTATGATTGATTCTACCGGAATGCCTCGTCCATTGTCTACAACTGTGATGGAGTTATCAGGATTGATCGCTACATTTATTTCTGTACAGTAACCAGCCAGTGCCTCATCTACGGCATTGTCCACGATTTCGTATACAAGATGATGGAGACCACGGCTGGATGTACTTCAATGTACATACCAGGTCTCTTACGTACGGCTTCCAGACCCTCCAGAATCTGGATTTGGTCCGCTCCGTATTCTGTATTTGTTTCGCCCATGATATTCCTCCTGTTATGATCTATTAAAAAGTTACAGGAATTTACGGCTCATTTCTGCTGCCAGATCTCATTCCTGTTTTTGCGCATAAAAAAATACAGATTTATTATAGCACAAAATCCCCGTTTTTTGCCAGTTAAAAGCCATTTCAAGATGTAAAAAAAACGGCGTATTTTCAACGGATATCCGTCAAAAATACGCCTTATCTCACCCTGTATGTCTGCTTGTCAGGAATAACACCTGCCAGAACAGTTTCTTCTCTATTTTTGCAGCAAAAGCGCCTGGTAAATATCTCTTTTTTTTGTCACACCTCGATCCTTTGCAACCATCTTCATTGCCTCTTTGCGTGCGATTCCCCGATTCTCATAAATCGCCATATGATCCTCAATGGAGATGTCTTTCCAGGATTCCTGTGATTCCTGTTCCATTTCCTTTCGGCTTCTGCCCTCGATCACCAGAACACACTCTCCAAGGGGCTTCTGATCTTTGTAAAAAACAATCAGATCTTCGATTGTTGTCCGAAATGCCGTTTCATGCTTCTTGGTAAGCTCACGGCAAAGAGTCATTCTGCGGTTTCCAAGAGTCTGGTACAATTCCTGCAGGGTACCAACCAAGTGATGGGGTGCCTCATAAAGAATGATGGTGCGGGTTTCGTTTTTCAACTCTTCCAGAATGGCTTTCCTCTCTTTTTTTATCCGGGGGTAAAAAGGCCTCGAATGCAAATCTGCGGGTGGAAAGTCCGGACAGGGTAAGAGCCGTGATGCATGCTGCCGGACCTGGAAGCGAAGTTACTTCAATTCCGGCATCGTAACACATAGCAGCCAATACTTCTCCTGGATCAGAAATTCCAGGTGTTCCCGCATCTGTGATCAGAGCCACATTCAGACCCTCCTGCATTTTCTCAATGAGGGTGTAGGCTTTCTCCACTTTGTTGTACTCATGGTAACTGGTCATTGGAGTTTTTATGTCAAAATGATTGAGAAGCTTGATACTGTTGCGGGTGTCTTCCGCAGCGATCAGATCCACTTCCTTCAGAACACGGAGCACGCGAAGCGTAATATCCTCCAGATTTCCGATTGGCGTGGCACATAGATATAATTTACCACTCATATTTTTCTCCCTTCTGCAATCATCTGTTTTTCATTTTTATTTGCGATCTTTTTAAATCATATCGTACATTTCCAGAATGTCCTTTGTATAGACTCCCGGCTTCTCATACACGATCAGCGGTCTTTCCACAGTAATCCGGGAATTGCCGCCTTTCAGAGCTTCTATGAGCACCATATTAGGCTCCCTGTCAATGTATGGATAAACAAGCTGCATACGCTTAGGCTCCAGCTTATATTTCGTCAAAACCTGCATAATTTCTGTCAGTCTGAACGGTCTGTGTACCATGTAAAAACGTCCTCTGTCTCCAAGAAGCTTCTGAGGCCTGGCTTACCACATCCTCAAGAGTACAAAGGATCTCATGTCTGGCGATTGCCTTTGGCATATGCGGATTGGTCAGTCCATGCTGCCCGATCATGTAGGGCGGATTGCATGTGACAACATGAAAAAGAAGCTGCCCCTGAAAATACTGACAGCCTCCTTAATATCACCTTGTCTGGATACTGACCCTGTCCTCCAGGTTATTGTATTTCACACTTCTTGCTGCCATTTCAGCACACTCTTCCTGGATTTCCAGACCTGTGAAATGCTCTCCCACAGTCTTGGAAGCAAGGAGTACCGGAATAATACCAGTTCCCGTTCCCATATCGAGAACCTTCTCTCCCTTCTTCACTCTGGCAAACCCAGATAAAAGAACAGCGTCCATACCGAAGCAGAATTTCCGGGGATCCTGAATGATATAATATCCATTCTGCAGATCATCTACCCGCTCATTCTCCTTCACAAGATCATTAATCATCTAATTTGGAATCTCCCTTTTTATCTTCAAGATCCTTCAGTTCCTTTAATTCCTGTTCAGAGACTTTTTACTTTCTTTTTTTCTGGAACGGAATTTCAGTTCTCCCTACAGGGAATTCTCCTGAATTTCTTTCTCATCACCAATTTCTACTACTACCTTTACAAGCTGGCGGAGTACATTTACACTCTGTACATTGCCCTGGATTCCGTCTGGAGTAGTTACCGTATCTCCGATTCCCGGAAGTCTGCGATTCAGCTCCTCATAGGTCTCCTGCTCATTTTTCAGGCAGCACATCAATCTTCCACAAACTCCTGAAATCTTTGTAGGATTCAGAGAAAGATTCTGCTCCTTGGCCATTCGGATGGATACAGGTGCAAACTCGGAAAGATAAGTATGACAGCAGAGACATCTGCCACAAATGCCTATTCCTCCAAGCATTTTTGTTTCATCTCTAACGCCAACCTGTCTAAGTTCAATTCTTGTCTTAAAAATAGATGCAAGATCCTTTACCAGCTGGCGAAAATCAATTCTGCCATCTGCTGTAAAGTAAAAACAACACTTTATTGTTATCAAAAAAGTATACTCTGCGTCAATCAGCTTCATCTCAAGTCCATGCTCGCGAATCTTCTTCTGGCAGATCTTGAAAGCGTCCCTCTCACGCTCCCTGTTATACTTCTCTCTTTCATCATCGTCCTTGGTAGCCACACGAAGTACTTCCTTCAAAGGATGTACCACCTGGTCATCAACCACATCCTTAGGGGCAAGCACCACCTTTCCATACTCAACACCGCGGGCAGTCTCCACAATTACATGATCGCCCGGTTTCACTTTATAGTTCTTCGGATTGAAGTAATAGATCTTACCTACATTCCGAAATCTTACGCCTACTACTTTTTGCCATTCTATTTCTCCCCTGATTGTAAGGAACAGAAGCTCAAGAGCAAGTTCTGTATTTACATTGGCACGAAGACGTACTTTTTGTTTTCTCCAATGCATCCAGAATCTTCTCCAGATTCTCATAGGAACGCTGGCTTGCCTGTTCCCTTATATAATTTATTTCCTGCTTAAATACAAGATTATCAACTTCCCGTGTGGCCTTAAACATCAGTACATCACGGAACCAGAACTGGAAAAGATCCAGATAGTCACTGATGTTCTGCTTATCATTGAAAGCTCCTTGATTGCTTCTGTAAGCTCATATACTTCCATTCCGTCTGCATTCTTTCAGGATGCGGAGTGCATTCTGGGTCATATCTGCAAACTCCTGGGAAGTAGCTACCTGTTTCGCTCTGCCAATACTGCCATGAGCATAGGAAGCATCGATCTCAGCCTGATAATCCGGTATATGGAGATGCTCCATCAGGTACTTCTTTACCAAACCGTCATCTACAACCTTCAGATCCAGACGTACACATCTGGAACGAATGGTCGGCAGCAGAGCATCAATATTGCTTGTGAGAAGCATGATAACTGCATATTCCGGCGGCTCTTCAATGGTCTTCAGAAGAGCATTCTGTGCCTGGGGATTCATCAGCTCTGCATTTGCCACAATATAAATCTTGTATGGGCTGCAGTATGGCTTAATATCCACATCATTGATAATCTGTTCCCTGATTTCGTCAATTGTAATCACATTTGGCTTCTCATGGGTCACCATAATGATATCCGGGTGATTCTTACCGATTGCCTTCTTGCAGGAAATCACAATGTCCGCAAGGCTCCGTACCGCCCTCTTCACACTGCAATGTCATCGCATAGGTTCCTGCCAGCAATTTTTCTTTCCAGAACCAGGGTCACCTGTAAAAATATACGAATGGGACACTTTCTCTGTCTGTATGGCATTCTTCAAATGTCTGATTATCTCTTCATGTCCTATAATGTCGTTAAACCCTAACATCGGAATCACCTCACCCTATCATTTTTCGCTATTGTCAAAGGCTGCGGTCAGCACCCTGCATAGCTTATTTTGTACAAATACACTCTAAATGTATTTACCCTTTAATTCTATCATGTACGACAAAATCATGCTATAGTTTTTTTTGTGAATTTATTCACTTATCAACAAAAAATGTTACTGTTCACTCCGTGACCAGTAACACGCTTCGATGCACAGAAATCATACTTTATACTTTTTTTACGCATGTTTTATATATTCAGCAATTTCTTCTACACATTCCTCCAGATCAACATTCTGGAATTTTTCTCGTAATCCCGGCAGCAGCAATTTTTTCTTCGGAAAAATCCTCCTGATCTGCAAGAAATCTTCTGCACATTTCCTCATAGCGGGGTATCTCGACCACGCTCTCTTTTCAATGCTCTTGCAAGACGCTCTCCGTCCTCCACTTCGATATAAACAGGGCAAACATTCTCTTTTCCATAGTATTCTCTCATTTTCACATAAGATTCAAGTGTACCGATTCCCATATAGTCAGCATTTTCCAAATCCACCTGACCGTCATCTGCTGTAAAATAGTTCCAGATTCCATGTACTGTATGATAAGCTCTGGCCTCGATCAGATTTCCGCTGCTTCGAAATTCTTCCAGCTTTTTATCATCCACGAAATAGTACTGTTTACCATTCTCTTCCTCTGCACGGATTGGGACGGGTCGTATAAAGAACCAGCTTCTTAAGTCCCAATCCCTCATGTGCTGCCAGCCTGGCATAAATATGATCCTTACCAGACGCGCTTTTTCCCATAATGTAAAATATTTTTTTCCCATAATGTATCAGGCAGGGGTTACACCTCTGCCTGCTCCTTTACTACGCTTATTGTTTCGTTATTTTCTCCGCAAAGACCGTGAATATTCAGTCCCTGCTCCATATATCTTCTCACATTCCTTGTAAAAAGTCCAGTAATCTGTTCGCCTGGAACAATAATGGGAATCCCCGGCGGATAAAGATATACAAATTCTGCGGCAATTTTCCCTGCACTTTCTTCCAGAAGACAAGGCTGGGATGGGGCATCCATTGCCCTGAAATGGACATAAGCTGCTTCATAGGACCACACTTGCAGGCATATTTTTCATTTCGTAAGCCACCGCTGTGGGTATCCTTTTTTTTCACATCTTTCACAATCTTCAGAATTACATTTAATACAATTCTGTCTTTCCACTTCCGGTACATAATCTGAATTTCCAACAGCTATTTTCTCTGTTATATTCCTGCTCTTCTCTGCCAGTTCAGCTTCCTGCCTGTCGGATTTCTTCTATGGCTTTGCAAAGCCTCCGGAATCCTTCCCTGGTGTCTCCAACTGCTGCCAGTGCAAGCACATAATTCTCTGTAGTCATCTCAACTTCCAGATGATATTTTCTTCGAAGGATTCCCGCAAGTTCCGGACCATTTAAACTGCTGTGCAGTGTGGACAGGATCAGCTTGGAGCGGTCATAATCAAACAGTTCTTTGTGCCCTGTTCGTCATCCTTTTCTTCCCCAGTCTCTTCCGGTGTCTGTAACAGACGTATATACCTGCACTGACCAAGCTGTCTGCGGGCGGCTTCCAGATTTTCCGTAAATTCATCAAATAATCGTCCGCTGTCTTTTTCCAGCTTCGCCACACAGGCATCCAGACTGGACATAGAATATAGGACGGACTGCTGGTCTCATAAATTCCAAGAAATCTGCGGATCAGCTTCTCACTTACACGTTCACTGCACAGATGAAGCACTGCAGTCTGGGTCATGGCCGGCAATGTTTTGTGAAAGCTCTGGATCACCACATCTGCTCCCAGATCTGTTGCTGAAACAGGAAAATAGTCAGAGAATCTGAAATGAGCACCGTGGGCTTCATCCACGATCAGCGGAATTCCATGTTTGTGGGCAGTTTCCGCAATCTTGCGCACATCTGAAACCACACCCCATCATAAGTAGGCGATGTAATAAGGACTGCTTCAATTTTTCGGATTTTCCTCAAGATATCTTTCCACACGGGATACGGAATTGAACCATTTATCCCCAAATCGTTGTCAGATTGTGGATAAATATATGTGGGGAACCAGTTCCCGAAGGTAAATTGCGTGGTAAACAGCCTTGTGACAGTTTCTGGCCACCAGAATCTGTCCACCCTTTTTCACAGATGCGGAAATGGCAGTAAGAATTCCTGCCGTACTTCCGTTGACACTAAAAAACTTTTCCTGGTGCCGTACATTCTGGATAAAGGCATTCTGCGCTTCAAGTAAAATTCCCTCAGAATGATGCAGATCGATCGTCGAATCCGTCTATTTCCGTAATATCACGTTCAATGGGAAAATCTCCCTCTATGCACGCCTTATTCCGCTTGTGACCAGGCATATGGAAAGGATAGAAGTCGGATTTGCCGTAGTTCTCCAATTCTTTTTATATAGTCTTCTCATTTTACCTCTCAATTTTCTCAGAAATTATGTCATCTTTTTTCAAACACGCTCTAAAAATAATATCATAACAGTATCTGAGCAAAATAATATCATTCACAGCAACCATTTTGTAATCAGAAATTATCACACTTTAAATCTGTATCCAACGCCCCAGATGGTCTCGATATACTGCGGCTTGGCATTATTATACTCAATTTTCTCACGGATTTTCTTGATATGAACTGTAACTGTGGCAATATCGCCTACCGATTCCATATCCCAGATTTTCCTGAAAAGCTCTTCCTTTGTAAAAACTCTGTTTGGATTCTGTGCCAGGAATGTGAGCAAATCAAATTTCCTTGGTGGTAAAAAGGTTTTCTCCTCACCATTTACCCAGACGCGGCGAGCAGTCTTGTCGATCTTGATTCCACGAATCTCAATAATATCGTTCTTTTTGCGTGGTGGAGCCGATCAGACGGTTATAGCGATCCATATGTGCCTTTACTCTGGCAACAAGCTCGCTTGGGCTAAATGGCTTAGTCATGTAATCGTCAGCCCCAAGTCCAAGACCGCGGATCTTGTCAATATCATCTTTCTTCGCGGAAACCATAATGATCGGAGTATTCTTAGCTTCTCTTACCTGGCGGCAGATTTCAAACCCGTCTATCTCCGGCAGCATCAGATCCAGAATAATCAGGTCAAAATCTTCTTTCAGTGCCATATTAAGCCCCAGATCGCCTCTGTTGCAGATTATAACTTCAAATCCACGAGAGCTCCAGATAGTCTTTCTCAAGCTCTGCAATTGCTTCTTCATCTTCAATGATCAGAATTCTGCTCATTTCATTGGTACCTCCTGGTATTTTCTAAGTACAAAATACATGATCGTGCCGATTCCAAGACGGCTTGTGGCCCATACCTTTCCCCCATGGTCCTCCAGAATTTTTTTTACAATGGAAAGACCGATTCCGCTTCCGCCTTTGGAAGAATTTCGTGAAACATCTGTACGGTAAAAACGGTCGAAAATATAAGGCAGATCCTTCGGGCCAATACCTTTTCCATTGTCCTCAATCTCAATCTGGATAAAATCACCCACATCCTTGATTCGGATCTGAATGATTCCTTTAGGCTTGTCCATATATTTGATAGCGTTGCTGATAATGTTATGGATAACACGGCGGATCTGCTCCCCCATCGGCAATTACCATAACATCTTTTTCCACATAGTTGGCATAAACCAGCTCAATTCCCCTGGTCTCAAGTTCCAGACCAACTTCCTTCTGAACAATCTTCAAAATAATCTTCCACATTTAGTTTGTTGAAAGGTATAAGGAATGCGGTTGGTATCGATTTTGGAATAAAAAAAAGTCAGCTCGTTGATCAGATGATCCATCTCATTTGTCTTGTTGTAGATGGTGCGGACATAGCGATCCATTTTCTCAGGGGTATCTGCCACTCCATCCATGATTCCCTCTACATATCCTTTCACTGCTGTGATCGGAGTTTTCAAATCATGGGAAATGTTGCTGATCAGCTCTCTGTTCTCTTTTTCTATAAGGCTTTTTTCTTCTGTAGATTCTTTCAGACGGCGGCGCATTTCCTCGAAATCCTGACAGAGCTCAGAAAATTCGTCTTTTCCTTCTACATCCAGAACGAAATCCAGGTTGCCCTCTTTTTATATTCTGCGTCGCTTTTTTAATTTAACCAATGGAACGGCAATGCTGCGATATACCCAAAGACCAACTACCAAAGCAACGGAGATCAGGATTACAAACGCACTGATAAACAAATCCTTGGCCATTACATGTACCCTGCCCCGACTGTCGGCTGAGTCTGTTATGGAAATATCATATACTGTTCCATCGCTCTCAGTCACTGCCTGTGCTTTTCTGCGCCTGTGACTGGCTGAATCCATACAAAGTGGCGGCAAACAGAAGCAGAGGCATAAGAATGATCATGGTGAATCCCAGAATGATTCTTGTTTTTAGCTTCATAACAGTTCTATCCTTTTCTTCTTTTTACGGAAATTTTCAACAGCTTCCCTGTCGTATGAAGCTGCTTCACCGGATTTATATAGATTATAGCATAAAGCTCTGATTTCATCTCTTAATTTTCTATAAAAAATAGCTCGATAATATGCAGTTTTTTCAACATAAAAAACCTGGAAAAGACTTCTTCTGCTATATACCAGTCTCTTCCAGGCTCTAACTTTAATATGGAATTTTCAAGCAGGCTTCAATACAAGCCATTTTCTTTTACCCAAATTTTACGCAAGATATTTCTTCAGATCATCAACCTTGTCCAGATGCTCCCACGGAAGATCTACATCTGTACGGCCGAAGTGTCCGTATGCAGAAGTCTGTTTGTAGATTCGGGCGGCGGAGATCAAGCATTTTGATGATTCCAGCCGGACGAAGGTCAAAGTTCTCACGGATGATCTCTACCAGTTTCGCATCAGATACTTTACCTGTGCCAAATGTTTCTACATGAATAGAAGTCGGATGTGCAACACCAATTGCATAGGAAAGCTGGATCTCGCACTTGTCAGCCAGTCCTGCTGCAACAATATTCTTTGCCACATAACGTGCTGCGTATGCTGCTGAACGGTCAACCTTTGTGCAGTCCTTACCAGAGAAAGCACCGCCGCCGTGACGGCCTGCTCCACCATAAGTATCAACAATAATCTTACGTCCTGTAAGACCGCTGTCGCCGTTTGGTCCACCGATAACGAAACGTCCGGTCGGGTTGATAAAGTATTTCGTATCCTCATCTACCATGTCTGCCGGGATGATCTCATCAAATACATATTTCTTGATGTCCGCATGGATCTGCTCCTGTGTAACATCCGGGTCATGCTGAGTGGAGCAAACTTTACTGCATCAATACGGCTTGGTTTTCCATTCTTATCATACTCAACTGTTACCTGAGTTTTTCCATCTGGTCTTAAATATTTCAGAGTGCCATCTTTACGGACTTTTGTCAGCTGACGGGAAAGTTTGTGTGCCATGTTGATTGCGTATGGCATGTATTCTTCTGTCTCGTTGGAAGCATAACCAAACTGGATTCCCTGGTCACCAGCTCCAATAGAGTCAAGCTCGTCCTCATCCATCTGATTCTCTTTCTGCTCAAGTGCTTTATCAACACCCATTTCAATATCAGCAGACTGTTTATCAAGTGCTGTGATTACCGCACATGTATCAGCATCGAATCCGAATTTTCCACGAGTATAACCAATCTCGCGGATTGTCTCTCTTACGATTGACTGGATATCGATATTTGCCTTGGAAGTGATCTCACCCATAACCAGAACAAGACCTGTTGTAGTTGCAGTCTCGCAAGCTACACGGCTCATCGGATCCTGCTCAAGCAGCGCATCCAGAATCGCGTCAGAAATGGCATCACAGATTTTATCCGGATGTCCTTCAGTTACAGATTCGGAAGTAAATAAGATTTTTTTTTTGTTTTCCATTTTTTGTTTTTCCCTTTCTTCGATGGGCGAAAATTTCCAAAACAGCTAATATCTATCGCTGCATTGTATGTTTTCCGCGAAAAAAAGAACAGCCCGAATAACCGGACTGTCTTATAAATGCGTTTTTATATAAACAATCCTCTTATTGTTCGATTACTCGCTCAGGTTGGCACCTTCCTGTCTATTGAGGGGTTGCCGTGGCTTCTCAGATCCTATGTATCTCCACCGCTCTGAATAAAAAGGCTATTCTTCAGTTTTTTCCTGTTGCAAGCAATACAATATACTGATTGCTTATAATTGTCAATAGACATTTAACGTCTTATGACTATTTTTCACCAGATTAAATCTGATACTCAACAGATCAAGGCTATCAGGCTGCGATCTGAATAATTAACAATTCACCCTACACGCAGGCGGAATTTCTGGATATCCTTCTCACTGGAAACTCTCTCGATCTCTGCGCCAAGGCTGCGAAGCTTCTCTTCGGAGTTCTCATAGCCACGCTGGATGTAAACAATATCATCCACAATGGTGATTCCCTCTGCTGCCAGTCCTGCAATAACAAGAGCTGCTCCAGCACGAAGATCCGGTGCACTTACTCTTGCACCAGTAAGCTTATTCACGCCATCAATAATTGCGGAATTGCCTTCAACCTTAATACAGGCTCCCATTCTGGAAAGCTCATCCGCATACTTAAACCGGTTCTCAAAAATACTCTCAGTTACGATGCTGGTTCCCTCTGCAAGTGCAAGGGTAACCGCAATCTGCGGCTGCATATCTGTCGGATATCCCGGATAAGGAAGTGTCTTCACATGTGTGCGGTGAAGTCTGCCCACTGCACGTACACGTACAGCATCATCAAACTCCTCAACCTCACACCCGATCTCCTCAAGCTTAGCAGTAGTAGCCTCAAGATGCTTTAGGAATAACATTACGAACAGTAACATCACCACGAGTAGCCGCAGCAGCAAACATAAACGTACCAGCCTCGATCTGGTCCGGAATGATGGAATACTCTGTGCGGTGAAGCCTGTCAACACCTTTGATACGGATAACATCTGTACCTGCACCTTTGATGTTGGCGCCCATGCTGTTCAGGAAGTTCGCAACATCAACGACATGCGGCTCTCTTGCTGCATTCTCAATGATCGTACGTCCTGGTGCAAGAGATGCTGCCATCATAATATTAATAGTAGCACCAACAGAAACCACATCCAGGAAAATATGGCTGCCATGCAGATTAGATGCCTCGGCAACAATGGCGCCATGAAGAATATCAACTTGCGCACCACGTGCTCTGAAACCTTTCAGGGGCTGGTCAATCGGACGGCTTCCGATATTGCAGCCACCTGGAAGAGGAACTTCTGCTCTTTTATATTTGCCAAGTAATGCACCAAGAAGATAGTAAGATGCACGGATCTTCTTAATATACTCATAATCTACACTTACATCACCAATGGTAGAACCATTGATCTTAACAGTTGATTTATTGATTCTGTCAACCTGTGCTCCGATGCCAGCTATTGCCTCCAGTAAAACATTGATGTCTCTGACGTCAGGCAGATTCTCGATGAGAATTGTCTCATCCGTCATAATGGCTGCTGATAAAATAGCCAGCGCTGCATTCTTTGCACCTGCTATCTCTACTTCACCAACAAGCGGATTTCCACCTTTAATCACATACTGTTCCATAATACACCTCTATTATTCTTACTCCGCGAGCCAAAAAGGCTATTGTCAATTTCTCTCCAATAACCCGACAGCCCTCCTCTGATTTACAGTTACTGTTCACTTCGTTCATCGTGACGCATTCCGCGAATAGTAACAATCTACAGTTACTTAATAACCCCTGTCTGTAGTGTTTCCAAAAAGTGCCTGCAGACTTGCTTTCCAAATCTTTCCCTTCTTCATCTACCACAATGTCTGCATATTTCTCGTATAAGGGAACTCGCTCCTCATATAAACTCTTCAAGGTCTGTCCTTCTTTCAGAAGAACTCCCCCGCTTCTTAAGATTTCCAAGCCGTTTCTCAAGAGACTCCAGAGAAAGGCTGAGGTAAACTACCTTCCCAATTGATTTCAAGTGTTCCATGGCTTCACTGCAATATACCACACTTCCCCCAGTAGCAATTACAGTATTCTCTGTATCAATCGACGCATTTACGCGATTCTCAATAGCCTTGAAACCTTCTTCTCCTTCTTCATCAATGATCTGATAAAGACGTCTTTTTTCTTCTTTTTTGTATTAAAAGGTCTGAATCTAAAAAAATTCGTATCCAAGTATTTTCGCAAGAACAACGCCCAGTGTGCTTTTTACCTGCACCGGGCATTCCAATTAATGTTATATTATTCATTTTCATTCGATACTCCTTTAAATAATAACACATAAAAGAGCTATTATTGCAATCATATAAAAAAAAATTGTTACTGGGTTCGGTTTTTTAATGGATGATTTTTAAGTTTCTGATTATGCTTTTTTCCTTTTTTTACGCTATATCCAAAGGTGCCCAGTTTCTTTCCAAGTCCCAGATATTCTCCATGGGAATATACCATCAGTTTTGACTGATTCAGCTGAAATTTATTATTTTTTATCCATATAGGCTTCGTCCGCATGCACTGCAACTACTTCCGCAAGGAACATGTGATGAGAACCAAGCTTCTCAATTTTCTTAACTTTACATTCAATATTTACAGGAGCTTCACCGATCATTGGTGCCTTCACTTGATCCGCCTTTTCTTTGGTAAGATGAAGCTCCTGAAATTTATCAACCTCTCTGCCGGACCGCACGCCACAATAATCGGTGGCGTATGCAAGCTCTTCTGTGGTAAGGTTCAGAACGAATTCCTTCGTCTTGCAGATCATATCGTAAGAAAATCTGGTGGGACGAACGGGAGATGCTTACCATTGGCGGGTTGGTACACACGGTGCCAGCCCACGCTACTGTTATTATATTATCATTACCCTCGCCATCTGTAACGCTGACCATCACAGCAGGAAGCGGGTAAAGCATATTGCCTGGTTTCCATGTCTGTTTTGCCATATTTTCTCCTCTTTTTGTGAAAATTTCCCGTGCAAAGAACCATCTGCGTTACTTTTCACTTTGTGAGCAGTATCTTTTAACAGCCTCTTTGCCGGGAAAATCTTTATTATCAGTTAAAGTCATTTGCCATGATCTGTGCAGCCTCCATCATAGCCGGGATCAGCTGTTTCTTACGGGAAACCACGCCTTTCAGGTGGAAGCACTTATCCTCCGGTTCCTGCTGGAATGCGATTTTTTTCCCATTTCCTCGCTGCCCTCGCCGTAATAAATTACATCTGAGGACTCGTCCATAATATTGGTTAACATAAAGTAAACACGGGTAATTCCATGGCGTCCGCACTCGCTTATCCATAAATGGTTTCAGGCGAACTTTGATCTCCTGAAGTTCTTCCTCGTCCATGGAACTGATCTGTCCAACACCAAAAGCCACATTTCCTTCTGCAATAAATTTCTTGTAATCCTGATAGAAAATTTCTTCAGGTGCTTTATCTTTCAGATTGCTTCCAGCCTTAAACATTTCTCTTGCGAAATCTTCAATCTTAATGTCCGCGATCAGTGCAAGCGCACTTGCTGCGATCTTGTCCTGCTGGGTGCAGGTTGGGGAACGGAACATTAAGGTATCGGAAATAATGGCTGCACAGAGAAGTCCTGCAATCTTAGGCGGAATCTCCAGTCGCTGCTCGTCATAAATCCGGTAAAGGATTGTCGCAGTACATCCAACTGGCTCATTTCTGAAATTAATCGGCTTCATAGTTTCCAGAGAACCAAGCTTATGATGATCAATGATCTCCAGAATCTCTGCCTTCTCAATGTTATCAACAGCCTGGTCTTTTCTCATTATGATCTACCAGAATTACCTGTTTCTTGTGCATGTCAAGGAAATTTCGTCTGGAAATGGTTCCCACACATTTTCCCCGCTTATTGATAACAGGGAATGCACGATGGCGGTGCTTGATCATAACATCCTGATATCATCTGTGAAATCTTCAGTATTCAAAGTTACCAGATTATCTTTTTTCATCACATAATTTACCGGAATACTCTGGTTGATCATGCGGGCAATTGTGTAGGTATCATATGGAGAAGAGATAATGATGATCTGTCTCTCCTGAGCTTTTTTTATTACCTTCTCACTTACCCGAATACTCATTCCTACAATAATGCAGCTTACATTCAGTTCTATTGCCTTTAACTGATCTTCCTCACGGTTTCCAAGAATAACCATATCATTTTTTTCGATATAGTTCTTCATCACCTCCGGATCAGCAGTTCCAATAAGGATTTTCCCTTTGGTAAAATAGCCGTGACCGTTTCCTTCTACAATTTCACCGTCAAGAGTATCCGGCTCGATCTTGTTATACTGAGTTCTGGCATTTGAAAGAAGATAGCTGTCCTTGGTATCCATGTAAACATCAGCAATATCGCCGATTGTTACAATTCCCTCCAGCTCATCCCTCGCTGTTACAGATGGGAAGGGTCACAATGCCTTTATTCTGCATCATATCCCAGGCATTTTTCAGGGACATGGTACGGTCTGCATCCGGTTTTGGACGGATATCCATATCTTTTACCTGCGTTCCGATATTTCCCAGATAAGCCGGTGGCTGTACGCCAAAACGATTCAGTACATACTGGGTCTCTTCATTGATCTGACCGGCACGTCTTGGAATATAACGCTTGGTCTGGTGGTTCTGTTTTTTGATATCTGCGTAAGCAATTGCCGAACAAATAGAATCCGTATCCGGATTCTTATGTCCCATTACAAATACTTTCTGATTCTTCATTCACATTCTTCCTTCCAAAATTCAGCTGACCTCTGCACACTTTTCATCTGTAAACAGAGTTTTTTATTTCGGGTCTACTTCTCAAACACGCTCTACAGAAGATTTTCATTTTGGGCGATTGTCTTAATCGTCCAAATCTGCACTTTATATTAATTCAGTTTAATATTTGCAAATAAAGCTCCCAGAGATGTGGTTGCCTCTTCTCCGGACTGTGGGATTTCTATTTTCTCTTCTTCCACTTCTTTTGCCATCATATCAATTGCTTCTTTGATACTCAGGCTCAGTTTTCCATCTTTCACTGCAGTTACTTTTTACTTTCACCTTATCTCCAACTGCAAGAACTTCTGATGGTTTACGGATTCTCTTTTTTTCGCAAATCTGGGAAATATGTACCAGTCCGGATACGCCGTTTCCAAGATCTACAAATGCGCCGTATGGCTGAAGGCTCTCTACAGTTCCTTCTGTTACAAAGCCTGGCTGGATATTGAAATTTTATTCTTTCTTTCCTCTTCTGCTTTTTCCCTTAAAATTTCTTTCGCAGAAAGAATCAGTTTTTTGTCCTCTTTATTGACATCGATTACCTGAACCTGGATGTGTCTGTTCAGATATTCGTTGGTGTCTTCTACGTAATTCAAGGCCAGCTTGAGGCCGGGATAAAGCCGCGCACACCTTCTACATAAGCAACTGCACCGCCGTTTACTACACCTTTTACCACTACATCAAGAACCTCTCCGGAGGCTTTCAGCTCTTCTAATTTGTCCCAAGCCAGGACGTCAGTAGCTTCAACTTTGGATAAAGGATGTTGCCGTTTCCATCGTCTTTTCTTACGACTGTGGCGGAAACTTCATCTCCAGGGTGTACTTCTTCTTTAACGTTAAAGCCCGGCTCTCTACTGTAATCTTCTACCGGGATAATACCTTCTGCATAATATTTTAAATCTACAATAATTTCTTTATCATCTACACTCACAACTGTTCCTGTGAGAATGTCGCCTTCTTCAATTTTCTTAAAAGAAGCTTCAAGTTCTGCTTCGTAATCCTTCATTGTCTCTGCCATGACCTAGACTCCCTTTGCCCCTGTTTTTGCTTCATTATAGCACACCGCTTATTCGTTGCAAATAAATTTTGGAATGTACATTCGAAAAAACACCGCTCTTTAAGCGTCAGAGTGTAATATCTGGCGTTTAAAGAGCGGCATATTCAGACAAATTTTCCACAAAAATTGTGACGCACATCTTGCAAAAAACCTTTTTTCAAACACGCTCCAGAGCGTGCAGATTGCAGGAATACTTTTTCAAATACGCTCTAAAACGAGGAGTGCCCCGGCAGTAGCTGCCGGGGCGATTATTATGAAAAAATTTTATGTGTAATGGTGTCATTACAACGTCTTCTGTGTATGTTCTTTCGAACTGATTATATAGTATCAGATACTTATGAACAAAATACATGCAAATTGTTAACGAATAATGAACATTTGTTTTATTTGCACAATTTCTTCTTTCATTTTCCTCTTTTTTTTATAAATTTACCACATTTGCATCTTTACTTTAATTTGGTAAAGTTATGTACATTTTGCACATTTTACGTTTCTCATTCGAATAATTTTTACAAATTCGATTAACTTCGACACAAGACCTTTGGCATCATCCTTTGTAACACCCCATATCCTGCAGCTTACTGTATACAGAATTTACATCGCTTCTAAGAGCATCTTCGTCAATTTTTGCATCCAGAACCTTGCGTACTACAGAAACAAGGGAATCTACCTCTGAATCAGAAAGAGATACCCCAAAATGGTCTGTTGCCTGAGTTACAGCACTTCGTACCTGGTCATCTGTGATGTTCTGCTGGTCTACAAGATCCTTGGCATACATAATAATGTCTACTGCTTTTTTCCAGGGTCAGAAGCAAGAAAATCAATTCCACTGTCCAGAAGACTTTCTACTACTTCTGTATCACTGGATGCCATAACCGGCATCGGCATGGAACATGCAAGAACTCCTGCAAGGATAAGTGCTGCTGATTTTTTCATTTTTATCATGATAATTACCTCCTGATTGAATGTTTTGCTGTTCAAGACTTGCCCAGTAACGATTAAATGTCATCTGTTCAAATCTCTCCAGTAACAATTAAATAGCTGCTGTTCATGGTCTGACCAGCAATAGTTAATATTCTGTTCACAAACTGCTGGAATCTGGTCATATTTATGATCTGATTTCCTCATATCAAGTAATTTTCTTCTGAAATTTAATCAATACCGGAAATAAATCTTCCTCCAGATTCCAGCCCATTATACTACACCTTTTCCTTTTATTTGTAAAATGTATCTAAAAACTTTATAATCTTTTTATAACTAATCTCCAAAAAACAGCCCATTTTTCCAGGAAGTTACAAATCTTTTTCAAATTCGTTCACTAATTTTTCATAAGATAAACACGATTCTTTCAAACTTTCCCCGATATACTAACATCATAAAAATAATAACAGCCAACATTATTTTTATAAAATTTCTTTTTCATATGTCAGTCACCCAAAAGTGATTGACTCTCCTTCCTTTTAAAAATATATTTGAGACAAAATAAAAATCACCCGTCTAGCCACCGGGTGATTTTTTTATTTGTATAAGATTTATGCAGTAAATCATTTCCGAACATGTGAAGGATCACGGGAGCCGCAACGCTGCGAAGCAATCCGAAGATATCAAAGAACGGGGCTTACGCCCCGTTCTTGATATCTATCTCAATTTATTAAATGCGTTTGCAAGATCAGCAAATTCTGCTAAAGTAAGCGCTTCGCCTCTCACATTTACCGGAATTCCGGTCTCTGCCATAGCTTTCTCAATTTCCTCTTTTGAAAAATCAAGCTCCTGGGAGTTCTTCAGTCCATTTACCAATGTTTTTCTTCTCTGATTAAAAGATGCCCGGATCAGCCTGAACATCAGCTTCTCATTGTCCACCTGCACTGGCGGCTCTTCATATCTCACAAGCTGGATAACAGCACTTCCCACCTTCGGTCTTGGCATAAAACAGTTTGGCGGAACATTTGCAATAATCTGAGGCTTAGCATAATACTGGACAGGCAGTGACAGAGCACCATAATCCTGGGTTCCAGGACCAACCTGCATTCTGTCTGCAACTTCCTTCTGCACCATAATGGTAATAGAGGAAATGGGAACCCCCTTCTCAAAAAGTCCCATAATGATAGGCGTGGTAATATAGTAAGGCAGATTGGCAACCACCTTGATAGGCTTGCCCCCATTTTTTTCTCCTGTGCCAGCGCCGCAATATCGTTTTCAGGATATCCTCGTTGATCACAGTCACATTATCCCAGTCTTTCAAAGTATCATTTTCCAGAATCGGGATCAATGTCTTATCAATCTCTACAGCCACCACTTCTCTGGCTGCCTCAGCCAGATACTGGGTCATGGTTCCAATACCCGGTCCGATTTCCAGAACAAAATCATCCTTGGTGATCTTGGAAGCCTCGATTATTTTTTTCCAGAACATGGGTATCGATCAGAAAATTCTGACCAAATCTTTTCTGAAAAACAAAATTATACTTTTTTTGAAGAACCTCAATGGTATATTTCGGATTTCCTAAATAAGGTCTGGTCATTTTTATTTCCTCTTTCTTTTAAATTATTTAATCATTATCTGCAAATCACACAATCTGGGCAGCTGTCTGCAATTCCCTATTACTTATTTTGCAAAAATCTTTTTCTCATAAAGAACCGTAAATCCATCACGGTCTACTCTCTTTTTTCTTATTAAACTTCAGAAGTCCGCCCTGGGATTTCGCCATTGCTGCGTCAAGCATTTCCTTAACTGCGCCAATGTTCATAGGCTGATCTTCCTTTTGGTTTACACCGATCAAATTATACAGTGCAAGCATTCCCATTTGATCGATCTTGTAACCATTTTCCTTTGTATATACTCTCGCAAAGTTTACAAGCTCATCATTGGTAAATACCGGAATGTTGATCATGGATGTAAACTTCTTGGCAAATTTCGGGAATCTTGCAATCAGCTTACGCATTCCGATCTTCTCATCCTCAATGATCACAGTAAGTCCGTCTGTGCGGAACTCCATAGCCTTATCCAGAATATCCACTGTTTCCTGTGTCAGTTGGATTAGCATTCTCAATGACAAGGAAACCACCGCTAAGTTTACCAATCACTTTCGTAATATCCATCTCATTCAGCTGGTCGGCAAACACATAAGCCACCTTGAAGCCGGCAGATTCAGCTCTTTACAGATTGCCGGGATCAGACTTGAGATCAGTCTCGTCTTACCTGTTTCTCTGCCGCCCATAACGATCACATTTCCGGTCTGGGAGGTCTTATCAGCCGCCGCCATCTGCACATCGCAAAGTGCACTGATCAGCTGTTCCCGCATTCCCGGAACCTTTACAAAATATGTAAACAGCTTCTTCTCATCATCGGTAAGTGATTTCTCTCTTGGCACAATGTCAGATGGATTTCTCTTATCCTTTGGCTGAATAGAATCGATAAACTGTTCCAGTTCTTCTTCCTCGGAAAGAGATTCAGAAGACTCTTCTTCCTCTTCATCCTCATCAAAATCAAAGTTTTCGTCCTCAGAATCTTCCGGTTCTTCCTCTGCATCTTCCGTTTCAACCACATCATCTGCAGCTGGAGGCATATCCTCATCCTCTTCTTCGCCAATGCTCTCTCTGAGAAGTTTGGCAATAAATTCATCCTCAGACATGGAATCATCAGAAGGCTCTTCTTTCTCCTTATGACCTGCCGGGCCATTCATAAACTCATCCTCAGCAGCCTGAAGATCCTCTTCGGAAAGGAATTCCTCTTCCTCAAGTTCTACAACCGGCTTTTTTCTGCTCTGGTTCTGGCTCGATTTCTTCCTCGTCCTCAGTGATAACTTCCTCTTCTTCTGGAATATCCTCTGCCTTTTTCTTCTTTTACAGCATTTACAGCATTCTGAGGTTTCGTGGATATTTCCCTGAGCAGCTTCTACAATTTCTTTATTTTCTTCTCTGAACTTTCTCTTCATCTACTTTCTCATCCGGAATTTCAATTCCCCTGTGCAGAAAGCAGCAGCAAGAATCGTATCCTCCAGATTGAAATTTGAAAAATCAAATGCAGGTTCCTCGTCTTTCATTTTTTCTCCGCAGCATCAGCCTCATCACTGAAAAGATTATTCTGTACAGGTGCCTTAGGAACCTCAATCTCTTCCGGTACCATATTCTTCATAGAATCCGGAATATTCAGTGTAGGCATTTTTCAGGTTCTCAACAGGTGTTTCTGTTTCTGTGGAAAATGTCTTCTTCTCTTCTGCAGACTCTGAACGATCTGCATTCTCTAATCCTTCTGTATTTTCTTCTGAAACTGCTTCTGCTGATTCCTCCGCAGTCTCATCTGCTGTACTCACAGATTCTTCAGCAACATTCTCCTTGGTATTCTCCACTTTCACCTTGCCAGTTTCAGGCTCCAACTCCGGTACACTTTCATATTCTTTCTCGGAAGCCGGATCTCGAAGCATTTCTTCCTGAACCTCTTTCGTCTGCTCAGTGGAAACAATGCTGTCTTCCATTTCATCCATCTTACGGCTTCCAAAGATGTCACGAAGTCCTTTGGAAATTTTATCCTGAAGACTCTCTACGCCATCCAGATCCTCGCATTCTTGATCTGAATACTTTCAATAGATTCACTTCCCTGGTTCTCAACTTCCGGTGCTTTTCTCTTCTTCCTTGATGGTATCTGCTTCCTCAGGTTTCAGAAGCTTCTGGTACAAACTGCTGTTCATACCGCTCTTTTCTCCGCGCCGGTAAGAGCACCCATACGCTGTTTCAGGTCCATAGCCTTCATCACGTAGTTACCCTCTTTGAACTAGAGAATTATCTCGTTGCAAAGCTCCAGACATTTCTCTTTGTCACCATCCTGATAGTACAGTTTGGCAAGCTCGTAAGACCATTTTTCGGTAAATTCTTTTCTCCTTATAATCCTCCAGAACCTTGATTTGCTCTGCAAGAGGAGCCTTTTTTACTTTCAGGATCTTGTATTTCAGGATGTACTGCGTATTATCATTTGGCGCAACTTCCCTGTACTCTGATAAAATTCCACTGCCTCGGAAACCTGTCCCAGCTTCAGGGAAACTTCTACAAGACGATAAAGAATGTTCTTACCAATGGAGGCTCTGTGATAAGCCAGCAGGAAAATTTCCTTGTTGTCCTCATAGCGTTTTTATTGGCAGCATAGATTTCACCAACCACACAAAGGGTACGAACATTTTTCACACGGCGCCAGTCAATGCTGTCTACAACATTCATGGCTCCCTTTATAGTCCTTCTGTTCTACTAAATGGTTAATCTCTTCAAGTTTAACCCGAAATTCCTCTTTGTCCAAATTTTTCACCAACTTTCCATAGTTAATGCCAGTTTAGCATATCGCATACTACTTCGCAAGCTTATTTATCTGCAGGACATCCCATCGGCTGATACACATGCCCCGCCACAACGTGAAACACTTTATTGATCGTAAACTGATGACTGACAAAATCATCCAGACCAGTACAGGTGATCATGGTCTGAATATCATGAATACTCTCAAGAAGATAATTCTGACGGCTGCTATCCAGCTCCTGAAAGGACATCGTCCAGAAGCAGAACCGGTTTATCATGAATGATCTTCTCCACCAGATAAATCTCCGAAAGTTTCAGGGGAAAGGGCTGCTGTTCTCTGCTGCCCCTGCGAACCATATTTGCGGATATCAATTCCGTTCACAGCCACCATTAGGTCATCCCTGTGAGGTCCGGACGAAGTCATTTTCATCCGAAGATCCCGGTCTCTGTTGCGGAAAAGGCTCTCTTCCAAAGCCTCACTCTCCACGCTTGGTTCATATATCACTTCTATATTCTCAATACCGCCGGTAAGATTTCTGTGAATTTCCTTAATGATCTCATTAAGGCTCCACAAATTCTTCTTCTTTTGCCAATGATCTTACGGCCATAATTTTACCAGCTGCATATCCCATACATCCAGAGTCGCTCCAAGATCCGGCTGCTTATACATATCCTTCAGCAGGCTTATTTCTCTGGTTCAGAACATGATTGTATCCGGCAAGATCTGTGAGGTATAGTTTATCCAGCTGACAAAGCTCCGCGTCCATGAATCTTCGTCGCTCTCCCGGACCGTTTTTTGATAATATTCAGATCCTCCGGGGAAAAGAAAACCAGATTCACCACACCAAGAAGCTCTCTCGCCTTCTTTATGGGAAGCCCGTTGATTGCCACGCCCCTTGGCCTTATTTTTTCCGAAGGTGCATGTCAATCTTATAAGACATGGAATCTTTTTCCCACCATCATGCGGATATGGGCTTCATCCTGTTCAAAGCGGATAATCTCCCGGTCTTTGCTTCCTTTATGGGATTTGCTGGTTCCGCACAGATACACAGACTCCAGGATATTTGTTTTTCCCTGGGCATTATCCCCATAAAAAATATTGGTTCCTTTGTCAAAAGAAAGTTCCAGCGATTCGTAATTTCTGAAATTGCTTAATTTTATGGATTCAATATAAGCCATTTTATTTACTCGTTTCCGGACAGAACCTTCACATCCTGGCCATTATAGGAAATAACGTCACCGCCATAAACCTTGCGGCCTCTTCTGGTATCTACTTCGCCATTTACTTTTTTACAAGTCCGTCGTTGATCACATATTTTGCCTCAACGCCGTCTGATACAAGGTCAGCAAGTTTCAGTGCCTGGCCAAGTTTGATAAATTCATCTCTGATTCTGATTTCCAATTTTCTGCCTCCACTCTTCTGGCATCACGACTGCAATTCGTTTTCGGACTGTCTCCAGCCATTATTTGCAGCCCGTGTTCACTTCCATTCCTCTTCCAATTGTCTGTTACGTTTCTCTCTGTGACAAGTGTCATTATCTTGCCTGGTTCTGATTTATGTTAACCGGAAGAATCAGATACGTGTAAGTTTCTTCCTCATCTCTGATAAAGCAAGGTGCTTTTCGGATTCACCAGGTAAATGTCGATGGTCTCATCATCAATAACCTTCAGTGCATCGATCAGAAAACTTGGGATTAAATCCGATCAGAATATCTTTACCCTCTTTCTCAATATCAATATCCTCGTTCATGGAACCCATTGCAGAATCAATCTTCAGCTCCATGCTGCCATCTGTAATGTGGATAATGATCGGTTTCTTATCTCCTTCTCTTACAAGGAGTGTGGCACGGTCGATACAATCCAGGAATTTTCTTTTTTGTTAATGGAAAGTTTTGTCTCATAATCGCTGGAAAGCATCTGGTCAATACGGAAATATTCCCCTCGATCAGACGTGAAACTACCATAGTCTGGTCAAATTCAAATAAAATATGATTGTTTGTGAAAAAAAATGCTGACTACATCATCCATTTCTCCGGATAAGATCTTACTGATCTCATTCAGAGTCTTGCCTGGAACTACAACCTTGCGGTCTGAATAGTCTTTCTTCAGAGGCATTTTGCGGATCGCAATACGGTGTCCATCCAGAGAGACAATTTTCAGACAATTATCCTTAATTTCAAACAGCTCACCAGTCATTAATTTGTTGTTATCGTTGACTGCAATTGAGAATATTGTCTGATAAATCATATTCTTTAAAGTATATTGTGAAATATTTAATGGGCTCATCACGTTCAATAAGTGGCAAATAAGCGAAATCATCTCCTGATTTTCCAGGAATATTGAATTTCGCTTTTTCACAGGTGATAGTTGCAGCGAATTTTTCATCAGTTTTAATGGTAACATCGTTGTCTGGAAGTCTTCTGATGATCTCGTAAAAGATTTTCGCATTCAGGGCAACCATTCCTTTTTTCTTCTATAGAACCATCTACAATGGTCTCAATCCCCAGCTCCATATCATTGGTGGTAAATTTAATCTGATTTGTAGTTCCATCAATCAGAATACATTCCAGAATTGGCATAGTTGTTTTGGATGGTACAGCTTTTAAGGAAATGCTGACGCTCTTCAACAAGTTGTTTTTTGGAACAAATGATTTTCATAATGTGTATAACTTCCTTTCTGGAGAAAAAATGGGTTTTTCATTAAAATATATTTAAGAAGATATCCGGCGTATCCGCCGTAGGGGGTGTGAATATGTGAAAAACTCACTTCCGCCCAGTGAATAAAAAGGGTTTCGGGTATGGATAACTTCGTGTAAAAAGCATTGGTTTAGAGTGTGAATAACCTGTGTAAAAAAACCACATAACGATTTTGTCAGGTAAAAGTTATTCACATTAATACACATAATGTCAACATCTTATACACATGAAATGTGGAAAAAATGTGTTAAGTTTGTGGATTAATTTTTTTTTCTTTAATGTATCAATGGTGTTCTGGAGCTGTTCGTTGTTCTGGAGCTCCTTTTCGATCTTTTTCTACTCCGTGCATAACGGTAGTGTGGTCGCGATTTCAAGATACTGTCCTACATTTTTCAGCGGGATCGCCAGAATTTCACGGCAAAGATACATTGCCACCTGTCTTGGCATCACGATCTTGGAACTTCTTTTTATTTCCGCAAAGATCGGCAGTACTCATTACATTAAAATGCTCTGCTACCATAGAAATAATGTAGTCTGCAGTAATCTGTTTATTTTCATTTGGTGCGACGATATCCTTCAGAGCCTGCTCGGCAAGTTCAAGGGTAACCTCTTTTTTTTTTTCTCCAGTTTTGCATAAGCAACTACCTTATTGAAGGCACCTTCCAGCTCACGGATGTTGGATTTGATATTATTTGCAATATATTTGATAACATCTTCGCTTACATTGTAGCCATCCATCGTCTTCTTTTTTATGAAGAATGGCCATTCTGGTTTCGTAATCCGGCAGGGTAATATCTACGATCAGTACCCCATTCAAACCTGGAACGGAATCTCTCATCCAAAATTTCCATATCTTTTGGTGGTTTATCGGAAGATATGATAATCTGTTTGTTTGCACTGTAAAGGCTGTTGAAGGTGTGGAAAAATTCCTCCTGCGTGGATTCCTTTCCCCCAATAAACTGAATATCATCAATGAGAAGGACATCAATGTTACCGGTATTTCTCGCGGAATTTACTCATGGCGGTGTTATTTCCGTTACGGATCGTCTCGATCAGTTCATTGGTGAATTCTTCGCTGGTAACATAGAGAACCTTACTGTTGTCATCATTTTCAATGATAAAATGTGCAATGGAATGCATCAGATGGGTCTTGCCAAGTCCTGCACCACCATAGATAAACAGCGGATTGTACGTATTTCCCGGAGATTCCGCTACTGCCAGGGCTGCAGCCTGAGCCAGTTTGTTGTTGCTGCCCACGATAAAAGTATTGAATGTATATTTGGGGTTCAGATTTGCTTCTTCACATCTGGCCTTAAAACGGTTGTCTGATCAGGTGCAGCGTCGGAAATGGATTTCTTCGCCGGGACGTCTTCTGGAAGGATAAATTTCACTTCGCAGTCGGTCATTCCGGTAACTTCGCTTATGGTAACCTGCAAAGGCAGTTTGTAATTCTTATTAATGTAGCTTAATCGCACCTGGTCGGAAGCGACGATGGTAACTACATTTCCACTGACATCATAAACCTTCAGGGGGTTTCAGCCATGTGTCGAATCGAACATCGGAAAGATCGTGCTCCTTTTTCACAATTCCCAGGATTTCATCCCATTTTTCTATTACTGTGCTCATTTTTTCCTCCCGTACACATCTGATTGTTTCTTATATTAAATGATGCCGTCCGTCGGCGACATGTCCGTTTATCAAAATACCAGCTGGAAACAGGAAATTAGGGTGTGCCAGGCTAAATATACTGGAATTTTACTGGTATTTTGATAAACGGACATAAATATCCTTATATATATTATAATAAATCCTGTCTTTTCGCAACGACAAAATCTTATTTATATAGGAAATTTATGTGGAAAATTATGCACATTCGGAGAAAAAATTAAGATTGCTGTGGATTACATAAAAAGAATGAGGAGGCAAGGAGGAAAATGTTGTTTTGAAGCTAAAAATAGGAAAAATAAATGGGGAAAAGTATAGAATTGTCCACAAAACATCCACAATTAAAAAAAATTGCAGTGGATAATAAAAAATTCAAAAGAAAAGATGGGGGATATCTTGTGAATAAACTGGAAAGTTATCAACATTTTGTGTGTGGATAAATGTGGATAAAAATAGGTTGATAACCATTCTGGTTACCATAACATGGTTTTTACGGGTTTCAATAATGAAAAATTTATGTGTATAACTCTATCCACTGTCGAATCCCCTCGAAATATACCGTTTTTTGTGACATATGCGTTAAAATCAACAGTCAAAAGTGGATATTTTTGCTGATAATCCCAAGGTTATCCACAAGTTATCCACAAAATGTGGATAATGTTACGTAAACCTTTTCAAAATGACAGGTTATGCACAGTGTGGAAAACTTTGTGGATATAAAAAATTCTGGGAAAGCAAGAATTTTTACTTGACGAGAAAGGCATTTATGAATATAATTGAAATGATGTTCTGATTAGGTTAATAATTTTAAATTCCATATTATAGATAAAGGAGGTGCTTTTACCTATGAAAATGACATTTCAGCCGAAAAAAAAGATCTAGAGCGAAAGTCCATGGCTTCAGAGCTCGTATGAGCACAAAAAGGCGGACGTAAAGTATTAGCTGCCAGAAGATTAAAAAGGAAGAAAGCAGTTATCTGCTTAAGACCGTTAAGACCGCAGTTACTGTGGTCTTTTTTCTTCTATACAGAAATAATTATTTCAATATCATATAAAGGCGAATCAGATGGAATACTCAGACTCCTTAAAGAAAAAATAACGAATTCAAAGGGTATACCGAAAAAGGAACATCACAGGCAAATCGGTATCTGGTGATGTATGTGCTTGAGAACCATGACAGGCACATGGAGAATCGTCTGGGAATATCTGTAAGCTAAAAAAGTTGGGAATAGTGTGGTACGACACAGAGTCACCAGACTGATACGAGAGAGCTACCGCCTGAATGAAAGATCCTTCCGTCAGGGACTGGACATTGTAGTGGTCGCAAGACCAAATGCGAAGGACAAGTCCTATCGAGATTGAGATTGAGAGTGCGCTTATGCATCTTGCAGGCAGAATGAAGATCCGCCGTGAGGCTGAGCTTCATGTGGGTATTTCTATGAAGTAACATTAAACGGTATTTGGGCAGTATTGTTGGTTCGGTAAAGGAGCGGCAATATTGAAACAGATTTGCAGGAGAAATTATCATGAGCAGATTTAGTCCAAGGAATATCATGATTCATATGATTCGTCTCTATCAGAAATATATATCGCCGATGAAGAGAACAAAATGTCCTTATATTCCCACATGTTCTCAATATGGTTTAGAAGCAATTCAAAAATATGGTGCGTTAAAGGGCGGGCTTCTTGCAGTGTGGAGAATTTTGCGCTGCAATCCTTTTTCACATGGAGGATACGATCCTGTGCCATAAACTGTACTGAAACAGATGGTGTACAATAAATGACACTTTAAACTGATTTTCAGCACAAAAACTCAAACTTTGACAAATTGAATAGTTACACCGAAAAGCCTAGGAGGAAACAAACTTGGATATGATTTTATTAACGAAGAGCAGTGTCCCGATTATTGGACAGGTTGCTTCTATTATGGGCTGGATCATGGACGGGATTTACAGAGTTCTTGATCTGGTGGGTATTCAGAACCTGGGTCTTTGTATCATTATCTTCAGTATTATTATTTATGCACTGATGACACCATTGCAGGTTAAACAGCAGAAGTTTTCTAAATTAAGCTCTGTTATGCAGCCCGAGCTTCAGAAGATACAGAAGAAATACAAAGATAAAAAGACCAGGCGTCCGTGCAGAAAAATGCAGGAAGAAACTCAGCTTGTATATCAGAAATACGGTGTTTCACCTACCGGCAGCTGTGTGCAGCTGTTGATCCAGTTTCCTGTCCTGATGGCATTATGGCAGGTTATTTACAAAATTCCTGGTTATGTTGGCAGTGTAAAGAATGTTTTCACAGGCCTTGTTGATCAGATCACAAGGCGTAAGTGGCTACACAGACCCCGATCCAGAGCTTTATCACAGACAATAAGATGACTCGTGTACAGCTGGCGCTGGATAACGGAAAAGCGACCAGTAATTCTGTCATCGATTTCCTTTATGCATTATCTCCATCTCAGTGGAAAGATCTTGCATCAATGGATCAGTTTAAGGGATTTGCAGATACCATTAACACCACGTCTGCAGAAATTTCCAAAATGCAGAATTTCTGTGGATTAAACATTGCAGATCAGCCTTTGAATTACATTAAGGCTGCTTTTGAGGGAGCATCTATTGCACTGGCAATCGCTGCACTTCTGATTCCCTATTCTTGCATGGGCGACTCAGGTACTGAACTATAAGCTTATGCCACAGGCTACTTCATCTGCTGAAGGAGCTGTTGATACAATGCAGGCTTCCATGAAGACTATGAATACGGTTATGCCGCTTATGTCAGCAGTATTCTGTTTCACATGCCCGGTAGGTCTTGGTATTTACTGGATCGCAAGTGCGGTTGTAAGAAGTGCTCAGCAGTGGTTTATCAATCGTCATCTTGATAAGATGGATATCAATGATCTGGTAAACGAGAACATGAAGAAGATGGAGAAAACAGCGTACGAAGGAAGGACTTCCGCCGCAGAAGATCACCAATCAGGCAAACCAGTCTACTAAGAATATCAATACCAAGATTGATAAAGGTTCCAGTAACACAAACGCAGAAGAGAGAGCCAGAAAAGTAGAGGAATCCTACCAGAATGCAAGAAATGCAAAACCTGGAAGTATTGCAGCAAAAGCAAATATGGTCAGGGATTTTGACGAGAGAAACAAGAAGAAGTAATTGTTGTCGGGAACGGAGGGTTTCATAGATGGAGGAGTTTATCCAGTTTTCAGCAAAAACGAAAAATGAAGCAATCACCAAGGCGTGCATCGAATTAGGTGTTTCCAGTGATCAGCTGGAAATTGAAGTGGTTTCTGAAGGTAGTTCCGGATTTTTTGGCATCGGAAGCAAACCGGCAATCATTAAAGCACGCAAGATCAATACAGTTTCTGAAGAGGATGAGATACAGGAAATCGTTGATACTGTTAAAGTGGATGCGATTAAGGAAGAGCAGAATAGAAAGCCTGCCAAACCTTTTGTAAAGCTGAGAAACCGGCACCAAAGAGTGAACCGGTGAAAGAAAAAGCACCTGTAAAAGAGGCGAAAGAGCCAAAGCCTTTTAAAGAGCCAAAAGAAAAAACAGCCGCGCCAGCCGAAGGAGAAACCTTTTAAGGAGCGTCCTGTAAAAGAAAAAAACCGGCAAAAGAAAAAATGCCGAAAGAGCCAAAGAAGAGAAGCCGAAACAGTCCAAACCTGTTGAGATCATCACAGATCCGGCAGAGATCAAAGAAGTGGAAGAGAGAGCAATTGTTTTCCTTCGCGATGTATTTGCATCTATGAATCTTGGTGAAGTGGAGATCACTTCCAAATACAACACAAATGACGGTTGTCTGGAAGTTGCTTTTGAAGGAGAGGATATGGGAATTCTCATCGGTAAAGAGAGGACAGACCCTTGACTCCCTTCAGTATCTTACAAGCCTTGTTGTAAATAAGGGCAAAGCAAACTATATCAGAGTAAAGCTCGATACAGAAGATTACCGCAGACGTCGTAAAGAGACTCTGGAGAATCTTGCAAGAGGAATTGCCTACAAGGTTAAGAAGACCAGAAAGCCAGTTGTACTTGAGCCGATGAATCCATATGAGAGAAGAATCATTCACTCAGCACTTCAGGGCAATAAGTATGTAGAGACTGTCAGCGAGGGCGAAGAGCCGTATCGTCATGTGGTTGTAAAATTAAAAAGATGGTAAATCTTGCATAAAACATCTGAATGTGTTATAAAAGATTTGCAGAATGAATAAGAGGTTATTCCAGGTGAAAGATGGAAGAACTGAAGCGTTATGCTTTTTGTTTTAATATCTTTCCCTGGAGTAACTTTTTTTTTTTGTATAATAAAATGATATTGAGTGTCAAAAGATGTGTTAAGTTTATAATTTGGATTGTAATTTACATGGAGGAAATCACATGAATACAACGATTGCAGCGATATCTACTGCTGTGAGTGCTTCGGGAATCGGAATCATCCGAATCAGCGGCCCGGAAGCCATGGACGTTATATCCCGCATTTACCGTTCCAAGGGCGGGAAAAAAGAAAATTAAAGAAGTGCCCACCCACACCATTCATTATGGTTATATCTATGACGGGGAAGAAATTGTGGATGAAGTTCTGGTCATGGTCATGCGCGCACCCAAAAACATTCACAGGAGAAGATACCGTGGAGATTGATTGTCACGGCGGTGTCTATGCCATGAACCGGGTTCTGGAAACGGTTTTGAAAAAAGGTGCCAAGATTGCTGGTCCCGGGGAGTTTACCAAGAGAGCCTTCTTAAATGGCAGGCTGGATCTTTCCCAGGCAGAGGCAGTTATGGATGTGATTCAGGCGAAGAATGAATATGCGTTGAAAAAGCTCCATGAGTCAGCTGAAAGGTTCTGTACAGAAGACCATCAAGGAGATTCGAAGCGACCTGATCTACGAGATTGCTTTTATCGAGTCTGCTCTGGATGATCCGGAGCACATCAGTCTGGAGGGATATCCACAGAAATTACATGGAATTGTGGAAAAGAGCAGAAATCCATTGAAGAGTTGTTGAAAACTTCCACAGATGGCAAGATCATCCGGGAAGGAATTGAGACGGTTATCGTGGGTAAGCCAAATGCAGGATAAGTCCTCCCTGTTAAACCTTCTTGTGGGGAAAATAAGGCCATTGTAACGGATATTGAGGGTACTACAAGAGATATTCTGGAGGAGTATATTACTCTTCATGGAATTACGCTGAAAATTGTGGATACGGCAGGCATCCGCGAGACAGAGGATGTGGTGGAGAAAATCGGTGTTTCCAGGGCACGGGAGGTTGCAAAGGGTGCAGATCTGGTGTTATACGTAGTAGACAGCTCTACACCGCCTTGATGAAAATGATGAAGAAATCATTGAAATGCTGAAAGACAGAAAAGCAATTGTACTGTACAATAAAACAGATCTTGTTTCGGCTGTGAGCATGGAGGCATTAAAGGAGAAAATCAACCATCCTCTCATTCCGATTTCTGCGAAAGAGGAGACTGGAATTGCCCAGCTGGCGGATACCATTAAGAGTATGTTTTTCAGCGGGAAAATCTCTTTTTAACGATGAGGTTTATATTACAAATGCCCGTCACAAAGAGGCATTGGAAGAGGCAGAAGACAGCCTTGCAATGGTAAAACAGAGTATTGAGGATGGCATGCCGGAAGACTTCTTTTCCATTGATCTGATGGCTGCTTATGGAAGCCTTGGGGAAAATTACCGGGGAAGAAGTTGGGGAAGATCTGGTGAATGAGATATTTAGTAAGTTTTGTATGGGTAAGTAGTGGTAGAGGGACGCGATAATATATGAATGAGTGTGTTATAGAGGAGATAAAAATGAAAAAAAAATTTAGAGGAGAATTATGACATAGTAGTGGTCGGTGCCGGACATGCTGGCTGTGAGGCTGCGCTTGCTGCTGCAAGGCTGGGCTTAAATACAATTATGTTTACTGTCAGCGCAGAAAGTATTGCGCTTATGCCATGTAACCCAAATGTAGGCGGTAGTTCTAAGGGACATCTGGTTCGTGAACTGGATGCTCTTGGTGGAGAGATGGGAAAAAAAAAATATTGATAAAACTTTTATCCAGTCTAAGATGCTGAACTGCTCAAAGGGCCCTGCTGTGCACTCCCTTCGCGCACAGGCTGACAAGCAAGCATATAGTAACGAGATGAGAAAGACTCTGGAGAACCAGGAGAACCTGACTATCCGACAGGGGAGAGGTAACAAAGCTTCTGGTAGAGGACGGTAAGATCACTGGTGTAAGGACTTATTCCGGTGCTATTTATCACTGTAAGGCGGTTAGTTTTGTGTACAGGAACCTATCTGAAGGCACGCTGCATTTACGGGGATGTGAGTCAGTATACAGGCCCGAACGGACTGCAGGCAGCCAATTATCTGACTGACTCTCTGAAAAAACTGGGAATTGAAATGTTCCGATTCAAGACCGGAACACCTGCCTCGAATTGCAGGAAATTCAATAGATTATTCTAAGATGGAAGAGCAGTTTGGAGATAAGAGAGTCGTACCAGTTTTCTTTTTCTACAGATCCGGAAAGTGTGCAGATCGAGCAGAAATCCTGCTGGCTTACTTATACTAATGAGACTACCCATGATATCATCCGTGCAAACCTGGATCGTTCCCCGTTGTATTCTGGTATGATCAAAGGGAACTGGTCCGCGTTATTGCCCTTCTATTGAGGATAAAGTAGTTCGTTTTGCAGACAAAAAAAAAAGACATCAGGTGTTTATTGAGCCAGAGGGAATGTACACAAATGAGATGTACATTGGCGGTATGTCCAGCTCTTTGCCGGAAGATGTGCAGGAGGAAATGTACCACAGCGTACCAGGCCTTGAGCATGCAAAAAATTGTGAAGAATGCTTATGCTATTGAGTACGATTGTATTAACCCAAGACAGCTTTATCCAACGCTGGAGTTTAAGAAAATTAAAGGTCTTTTTCAGTGGCGGACAGTTTAATGGAAGTTCAGGTTACGAGGAGGCAGCAGCCCAGGGACTGATCGCTGGTATCAATGCAGCCATGGAAGTGCTGGGAAAAGAGCAGCTGATCCTGGATAGTTCTGAGGCTTATATCGGTGTTCTCATTGATGATCTGGTTACAAAAAGAGAACCATGAGCCATACCGTATGATGACCAGCCGTGCCGAGTACCGTCTACTTCTCCGTCAGGATAATGCGGATCTGAGACTTCGTAAAAAGGGCTGGGAGGTAGGTCTTGTAGATGACGAAACCTATGCAAAAGTAGTGGAAAAAAGAACGCTTGATAGCGGAAGAAATCCAGCGTGTGGAGAATACAAATGTGGGTATGACAGAGGCAGTTCAGAGCCTTTCTGGAAAGCAAAAGAAAGCACACCACTTAAGTCAGGAATCAGTCTTGCAGAGCTGATCCGCAGACCGGAGCTTTCCTATGCAGATGTGGCTCCTATTGATAAGAACCGCCCTGAACTTGCCTGGGATGTGCAGGAGCAGGTAAACATTAATATTAAATACGACGGTTATATCCGCCGCCAGATGAAGCAGGTAGAGCAGTTTAAGAAGCTGGAAGCCAAGAAAATTCCAGAGGATCTGGACTATGAGAAAGTAAAGAGCCTGCGTATTGAGGCACGGCAGAAACTGGAACTTTACAGACCTGTTTCCATTGGACAGGCATCCCGAATTTCCGGTGTTTCACCGGCGGATATTTCGGTGCTGCTGGTTTATATGGAGCAGTATGGGAAAAATCGTTAATAAAGGCGCATTTTTGCGCTTACGCAAGTAATAATCGATATGCCAGAGCCTGTTTGAAAAAATCGTTCCCGCAATCTGCACGCCCCACTTTGCGGTATATTTCACCCCGGAGTTCGGGTTGCCGTAGCCCGATGCAGCGCGCCCCTCATCCGGGTGAAATCTCCCACAAATTGTGACACACATCTTGGCAGAAAGCCTTTTTCAAACAGGCTCTAGAGGATTTCATCTTCGTTAAAAACGCACCTGAAATGACCTGCTAAAAATATTACTTGCAAAAACGCTGTGTATTAAGCAACTGGTAAAAAAGTAAGTAGTTTGAGGTATAAGGAGACATATATGGAATACGATTTAACACTCTTTGAGAAAGGATTAGAAGAGCTTGGAATTGCTCTGTCCCAGGAGCAGAAGAAGCAGTTTATCACTTATTATGAGTACCTTGTAGAGAAAAAATAAGGTAATGAATTTAACTGCAATTACCGAGTACAACGAGGTAATTTTAAAGCATTTTTCTTGACAGTTTATCTATCGTAAAAGTTGGCAGTTTTGACCAGAAAAAGCTGACGGAAAGTCCGTGATCGACATCGGAACCGGCGCTGGTTTCCCTGGAATTCCGCTGAAAATAGCTTTTCCAGAGCTTAAAATTACCCTTCTGGATTCTTTGAATAAAAGGGTGAATTTCCTCAATGAAGTAATCGAAATGCTTGGATTAAAAGACGTAACAGCCATCCACGGAAGAGCCGAAGACTACGCGAAACAGAAGGAACACAGAGAAAAATACGACTTCTGTGTCTCCCGCGCAGTAGCCAATTTAAGCACCCTTTCCGAGTATTGTATCCCCTTTGTAAAAAGAAGGAGGCAGCTTTATTTCTTATAAATCCGGCAAGATTGATGAAGAGCTTGCGCAGGCAGAAAAATGCTGTGAAAATCCTTGGTGGAAAAGTTCAGGATGTAGTGAAATTTCCACTTATGGACACGGATATGGATCGTTCTTTTGTGGTGATCAAGAAGATGAAACCGACCGCCAAGAAGTACCCCAGGAAGGCTGGCTTGCCGGCGAAGGAGCCGCTGGCGTAGAATATGTGTTAATATTAAGATAACTTTTTAGTCCTGAAAGAGGAAGAAATCCGTACTATATTTCTCTCCGATAATATCGGCGATTTTTTCTGAGATAACATAGGTTCTGTCTCAATCACTTTCAAAGGAATTGTCTTCATTGGGAATAGTTTGGTTAGTAGCTTGGTTAGTGTGATTAACCAAGCTACTAACCAAGTCTCTTAAACATAACCATAATATCCTCACACTTAATCGTATATTCTGGCATAGGATTTCCAGCTTCCTCGCAACTGTCTTTGATTTTTTTCTATTCCACATCCCCGTGCCTTAGAGCGTGTCTGAAAAAATCATTCCCGCAATCTGCACGCCCCACTTTGCGGAATGTATTTTTATTTTTGGGACACATTTCCAACACAAAATAATCACATATTTCTCACATAATTATCTAAATTTCCTCACAGGTTGCACATAAAATAATCATAGATAGATGCATGGGATAAGCCATGCATCTGCAACTTGAAGGAGGTAAGAAACTTGATTGAAGTAAAAATCCTGGTAAAACGCTACGGCGATCACACCGCTGTAGACCACCTTTCTTTTTTGAAATAGAGAAAGGCCAGATCTATGGTTTCCTTGGCCCAAACGGCGCCGGAAAATCCACAACCATGAATATGATAACCGGCTATATTGCATCCACCGAGGGAACAGTAGTCATAGACGGTCATGATATTCTGGAAGAACCCTGAGGAGGCAAAAAAAATGCATCGGATATCTACCCGAAATGCCGCCCCTTTATTTTGATATGACCGTTCTGGAATATCTGAAATTCGTAGCAGATCTGAAGAAAATTCCTAAAGATAAAAAAAGCCACTATGATCGAAGAAGTCATGGATATGGTAAAGATCACAGACATGAAAGACCGTCTGATCAAAAACCTTTCCAAAGGTTACAGACAGAGGGTTGGTATTGCGCAGGCTGTGCTTGGTTACCCGGAGGTTATTATTCTGGATGAGCCGACTGTCGGGCTTGACCCCAAAACAGATCAACGAAATCCGCGATCTGATCAAAGGGCCTGAAACAGAAACACACCGTTATCCTTAGCTCCCATATTTTGTCCGAAGTCAGCGCCGTTTGCGACTACGTGCTGATCATTTCCCATGGAAAACTGGTAGCCAGCGATACCCCTGAGAATCTGGGAAAACTGGCAGCAGGCTCAAACAACCTGAATCTGCTTGTAAAAGGTCAGAAAGACACTATCAGAGCCGCTCTGGAGGCCGTAGAAGGGGTAAAAAGAGGTTACGGTAAAGAAAAAGCCCGGAGGAAGGCGTATACGCCATTACAGTGGGAACAGAAGAGAATATGGATGTGCGTGAAAAAGTATTCTACAGTATGGTAAATGTCGGCTGCCCGATTCTTGAAATGCAGTCTAAGAAAGTTTCTCTGGAGGAGATATTCCTTGAACTTACAGAGAGCGAGAAAAAAAAAAAGATAAAGATGCGTCAGGAAAAAATCCGGAAAATCTTTCTTTAAGACGGCAGCAGATGCTGAGAAGTATTTGAATGAGAAAAAACGAAGATACTGTCCCCGATAATGGACTTGAAGAAAAAGAGTTTGATGAATCGGGCGAAGTATCCAATGATGTGTCAGATAATGGACTGTCTGGTGATAAACAGGATAGTTTTTGCCGCATCTGAGGAAGAAAAGGGGGAAGAGTAAACCATGCTTGCTATTTATAAAAAAGAGAGCTGAAAAGCTACCTGACCTCCATGGTCGGCTACCTGTTTATGTTTTTTGTGTTGCTGATCGCAGGTATTTACTTTTTCAGCGTACCAGCTTTCAGCTGCTTATCCGAAATTTGAATATACTTTAAATGCCATGACCTTTGTGTTTCTGATTGCAGTGCCGATCCTGACCATGCGTGTACTTGCTGAGGAAAGAAAGCAGAAAACAGACCAGCTTCTGCTTACTTCTCCAGTATCTGTATCCGGCATCGTAATGGGAAAATATCTTGCACTTGTGACTATTTATGCAATCCCTATTGCAGTTCTGGCAACCTATCCGCTGATCATGTCAAAGTTCGGAACCGTTGCATTTGGCTCTGCGTACACAGCACTCCTTGGATTTTTCCTTCTGGGAAGTGCAAACATTGCGATCGGCGTATTTTTCTCAGCAATCACTGAGAGCCAGGTAATTGCAGCAGTTCTTACCTTTGTATTTTTATTTGCTTTTTATATGATGAATGGAATTTCTTCATTTTTTCTCAGAGACGGCAATGTCTACGTGTGTGACATTTGGCATTCTGATCATAGCGCTTAGCCTTATGATTTACAGTATGATAAAAAATGCAGTGATCTTCAGGTGCTGTCTGCGTGATTGGAGAAGTGGCACTGGTAATCGTTTACGTTGTAAAATCCAGCGTGTTTGAAGGAGGAATCCAGAAGGTTCTTGAAGTGTTTAACTTAAGTTCACACTTTGAAAACTTTACAAACAGTATTTTTGATGTGACTGGAGTTCTTTATTTCCTGTCCGTCATTGCCATTTGTATATTCCCCTTACCATGCAGACGATTTTGAAGAGACGTTGGAATTAAGGAGGTGGGGAAAATGTTTTTTAAGAAGAAAAATGATAACAATATTGACGATAACGATAAAAATGCAATTGATATTGAAAGTGCTGAAAAGTAATAACAATAATAACAAAAAAGAAAAACGAAAATTTAAAGACAGTATTAATAAAAAGTACTTGAAAAATGGAAGCTACAGTTCTGTTATGATTGTTGTTTTCGTTGCTATCATTATTGTTATAAATATGATTGTAGGAAATCTTCCTTCAAAGTATACGCAGCTGGATATCAGCTCCGAGAAAATTTACACCATCGGTGATGAGACAAAAGCGATGCTGAAAGATCTGGACAAGGATGTAACCATATATCAGATCGCCCAGAGCGGAAGTGAGGATGAGACTATCAGTAATCTGCTTCAAAGATATGCAGATGAATCTGATCATATTAAGGTGGAACAGAAAGATCCAGTGGTCAATCCTAAATTTGTCAGTGAATACACCAGTGACAACCTTTCCTCTAATAGCTTAATTGTTGTATGCGGAGACAGAAATAAGGTTGTAAATTATAACAATATTTACGAATCTACAATGGATTACAACACATACAGTTATCAGACAACAGGCTTCGACGGCGAAGGTCAGATCACAAGTGCCATTGCATATGTAACCAGTGAAAACCTGCCGGTATTGTATACATTAGAGGGACATGGAGAGCAGGAGCTTGATTCTACGATCAAGGAAGATATTGAGAAAGCAAACATGGAAATCAAATCCCTGAATCTGCTTACAGAGGGAAGCGTTCCAGAGGATGCCAGCTGTCTGCTGATTGATTCTCCTACAACAGATATCTCAGAGGATGAGAAGACTGCATTGATCGATTATCTGGAAAATGGTGGAAAAGCAATGATTTTCTCCGATTACACAGGAGAAAAAATGGAAAACTTTGATGCAGTGCTGGAAAACTACGGAGTAAGCAGAGTAGATGGCCTGGTATTTGAGGGCGATGCACAGCATTATGCCGCTCAGATGCCTTACTACCTGGTTCCAACTGTAAACAGCACAGATATTACATCTGATGTTGCTTCTTCTGGATATTACATCTTGATGCCTTATGCGCAGGGAATCCGGAAATCTGATGACGAGAGAGACACTGTAAATATTGAAAGCCTTCTTACAACTTCCGACAGCGCATATTCAAAGACAGATTTGAACAGCGGTTCTCTTTGAAAAGGAAGACGGTGATGTGGATGGCCCATTTGACCTGGGTGTCAGCATTACAGAGACTGTAGATGATGATAAAGAGACTCATATTATTTATTATTCCACATCAAACCTGCTGCAGAGCCAGATCAATCAGATGGTTTCTGGTGGAAATGAGAAACTTGTGATGGCTTCTTTTAAGTTATCTGGTAGACACAGAAGACAGTACAACAGTTTCTATCCCATCAAAGAGTCTGGAAGTATCTTATCTGACTTTGACAGCATATGATGCAAGCTTCTGGAAAATCTGTACCATTGGTCTGATTCCTGGAGCATTCCTGTTGATTGGATTTATGATTTGGTTAAAGAGGAGAAAAGCCTGATGAAGAAAAAATCAGTAAATCTTATTACAGCAGTGGGCGTTTTGGTTGTCCTCAGCGGCGCATACGTAGGCGTAAAAGCCTACGTAGCCAAAGCAGGAGGCCGCGGATACGGAAAGTGCGGAGGAAGAAAATCCGGAAATTATTTCCATAGCGTCTGCTGATGTGAAATCAATAAAATTTGTAATTGATAAAAAAGAAGTTACCTTTGAAAAAGATGGAGATTCCTGGGTGAAAAGTGATGAAACTGGTTTCCCGGTAGATCAGGATAAAATCGATACACTGGTCAGCTCCCTGAATTCTATAAAAGCGGAAAGAACACTGGAAAATGTGGAGGATGCATCAGAATATGAACTGGATCAGCCGGATAACACGATCACGGTTACCACAGAAGAGATGGGAAACGACACAAGTAATCCAGCTTGGAATGGAGAATGATTCCACAAGTCAGGGAATACATTGACTTGAACAAGGATTCTTCTACAGTTTATGTAGTAAGCAATTCCACGTTTTCTTCTTTTGAGGGAACTTTTGTACGACTTTGCAAAAAGCGGCGTTTTCCCAACTGTGGATTCCTCTACGGTCAGCAAAATTTCTGTAGATGGAAAAGATTCTTCCTATGTTGTAGAGAAAGATGAAAATAATTTCTGGAATATTACTGGTGATGGAGAGACTGAGAAAGCAGATTCTGCGAAGGCAACTTCCTTAGCCAGTACATTATCCAGTGTGGCTTATGCAAGTTATGTAAATTATAACTGCGCAGAAGATGAGCTCTCTCAGTACGGATTAGATAAGCCGTATGCAGAGATTACAGTGGATTATCGGGAAGAAGTTGAAAAAAGAGTCCACTGATGATGAAAACGAGGCTGAAAATGGCGATGAGGAGGTCTCAGAGGCATCTGGGGATGAGAAACCAGGCGGATGAAAATGCGGATTCTGAAACAGATGGAAGCGAAAGCTTGGATGAAGATGGATGAAGATGCGGATTCTGAGACAGATGGAAACGAAAGCTCAGATGAAGATGTGGATGTGGCAGACACAGAAGATTCAGAAGCTGTAGAAAATGAGAATACAGATGAAACAGCAGATGACAACGTCGAAGCAGAAGATACAGATGTAACTGAATCAGATGACGAGGCTGGGGGTGGAAACTGCAGATACTGAGTCTACAGAAAGTTCTGAAGATTCAGAAGAAGATTCAGAACCAGAAACTGAAATGGTTGACAGAGAACTTGTAATTCGGGTTGGAGATCAATCTTCAGATGGTGGAAGATATGTTCGGGTAAATGACAGCAACGAAATTTATACAATCTCCGAAGATTCTCTTGATACTTTCCTTGGAAAAACAAATGCTGATTTCTGGGATTTGACAGTAAGCTATTTGTCTGCAAATAATCTGGATACTCTGGATGTGAACTACGGAGAAAAAAGATTATATCGTAAATGTTTCACGTGAAACATCTGAGGATGAAAACGTAGAAACATCGGATAATGAGACGGAAGATGAAGATACAACAGATAATATCAGCAGTGATGTTGCCGACGGCAACGATGTAGAGGGAAATGCTGCTGATGATAACACTTCATCAGGTGATTTGACCGACGAAGATACTGAAAATACAGATGACAGTTCTTCTACTGCAAGCACCACAAGTTCAACCAGTGTAACCTTATCTTATACACTAAATGGAAAAGACCTGGACAGCACAACATTTACAACGTTCTACAATAAGCTGATCAACATGACAGCGCAGAAACGTCTGACTGATGAATTTAAGTCCAATACAAATCCGGAAATGACTGTGAAATTTACAGATATAGATGGAAATGAAATGGAAGTGGAGTATTATTCCTATGATACAAATTACTATGCCGCTGTTATAAAAAAAAAGTATATCTTGGTAAATAAAATGACAGTAAAAGAACTGTTTCAGGCATTTGAATCTGTAACTGGTGAGAAAGAGAAAAACGAAAAAGCTGAGACAACAGATCCTGAAACAAATGCTTCTACAGATAATGCTGAAACAGAAACGACAGAGGCTTCAGAGGATGCTGAAGAAGTAGTAGCTGAAAAAAATGATAAAAAAGATCTTTGCCTGTGAAAAAAAACAGGACAAGGATCTTTTTTACTATTTGAAAAAAACTGTTGAATTGCCTGTTACATAAGAATTCTACTGGATATGAATATGCGCGTACATCGTTTTGCAAATAACGATATCAATCAAGCTGGATGCGTGAAGTTGAAGGTGCAGATGGAAAAAAATGTGGCGGGCTACGCCAGAGCGTGTATGAAAAATCATTCCTGCAATCTGCACGCCTTGCTTTGCTATATATCTCGGATTCAGTCGCCGTGGTTCACTACAGCAAGCAACTGAATTTAAGTTAAAGTTCCTGTGAATTGTGACATATATTTAAAAATCATTCTTGCAATCTGCGTGCCAAATTTTGCAGTATATTTTTTGTCTGAATTCGGTTGTCGCAGCTCGCTACGACAACCGAATTCGGGCGAAATCTCCCATAAATTATGATGCACATCTTGCAGAAAGCCTTTTCCAAACACTCTCTGATCTGCTGACATTTCAAATGGTATGAAATATGTAATTAACGTTGGCTATTTTATCTGTTTGAATTTTTATATGCATTGTTTGTTTGAAAATGAATTTTAAAATCTTTGATTTTTACTCATATGGTTTTACATTAGCCGACTATATAAAAAGTCCGAAAACAGAAACTTTGCTTTTTGCTTTCTGAAATATTACGGTAAATATAAAAATGTAATAATAACTTTTATAAAATGAAAACCCTACTAAAACAAACAATAAAGTCCAATAAATGACACTTAACAACATAATGACAACAAAGACCTATTTAATGTACTTTGAATAACAAAACAGGCAAATGAAACAGTAAAAATCCTCTGAAAAAATATATTGTTATGTAAAAATATACTTTTAAACAATTCTGATTAAAAAAAAAAGATTGTATAAAGATAAAATAGAACAGCGCATAATTGAAAAAATAACAAAATAATACGAAAAATGAATAAAAAATCATTACGCAAAAACCCCAATTTGCAGTATATTTTACTCTGAGATGTGTTGTAGCAAAATCATTTCTCAGCTCACCCCAAATTGTGGCGTACATCTTGCAGAAAGCCCTTTTTTAAACACGTTTTGGGATGTATCAAAAAAATCATTTTCGCGATCCGCATACCCTACTTTGCAGTATATTTTTTCCTGAATTTGACTGCCATAGTTCGCTACGGCAACCTCATCCTGGTCAAAGTCCCACAAATTGTGACGTACATCTTGCAGAAAGCTTTTTTAAATATGCTCTGGAAATATAGAAAGAACAGGAAAAGTATAAAGTATAATAAATTATCATTACAAAAACAAAAAAACTTCGGGAAATTATATTATACAATTTCGAAGTTTTTTTATTCT